>Ga0190306_1000048_pt1 | contig 48883 bp, 43 predicted proteins | sample 48700734_MG_FD_161657 | JGI IMG/M metagenome (GOLD analysis project Ga0190306, IMG submission 161657) | Hydrothermal vent sediment bacterial communities from Southern Trench, Guaymas Basin, Mexico - 4870-07-3-4_MG | ecosystem: Environmental > Aquatic > Marine > Hydrothermal vents > Sediment ... | reverse complement strand
ACAAAGTATTATTTACGGTTTTTTACAAAAAAATTCTCAAACATTAAGTATTTTATTTAAATATCAAGTAAAAATATGACGATTTTATGATTGTTGTAAATTTATTAACTTTGTTGCGGATTTAAGGATTAATAGAAAAAAGTCAACAAAAACTTTTTTTTTTCTATTTACATTTGTTTAACGTTTTGCCGGTAAAGGTTTATAAATTATTAATTTTAAAATAAATAATTATTATGAGAAAAAAACTTGTTTTGGGAAAGATATTGATATCGTTCCTTTTGATTTTACTTTCAATTTCCTGCGAAAATAATGATGAACTTCAAAGAGATTTTGGTAGTAACTATGTTGTTGAAGTTAATGTTGCCAAACAAATAGCTGATGTTGTTGATATAGATAGCTTAACTGGCTTAAATCTAAAAAACAAGACTGATCGAAAAATTAAAAAGATTGATTATGTATTATCCGATAAAGGTATTATTGATTTTTATATAATTAATTTTAAGGAAGAAAAGGGATTTATTATTATTTCTGCTGATAATAGAGTGATGCCTATTTTGGCGTTTTCAAATAATGGTAATTTTGAGTTGGATGAAAAAGAAAGTGGAGTTCAATTATGGATTGCAAGTAATAAACAATTTGTTAAGGGTATTAGAAAAGGAGAAATAATTCCAGATGAGAATATAGCTGAGCTATGGAATATTATTGATGCCCGTATTGAACCTATAGAACCGGGGGAACCTGGAGAACATGGAGAACATGGAGAACCAATAGGAGGAGATTCTAATCCTCCAACAATTATAAGTACTGTCACTAAGGGACCACTCTTAAATACAACTTGGGGTCAAGGAGGAATTTTTAATGATTTATGTCCAATAGTAGATGAAGTAAATGCAGTTTCAGGTTGTCCGACAATTGCATTAGCACAGATATTAAGATATCATGAATATCCTGACACCTATGACTGGAGTGCAATGCCTAACACAATAGGTTCAGATGAAACAGCTAGATTAATAAGAGACATAGGGGAAGCAATAGATATAAATTGGGGAGCAGAAAGCTCTGGATTAAGCCCTAATGAGCAAAAAGAAAATATTCCACCTGCACTTGAGAATACGTTTGGCTATAGTACAACTGTCAGTTATTCTGCTTATGATGGGAATGATTATAATTTGGTTAAAAATGAAATAAATGGATCTAGACCAGTTTATATGAGGGGTGGTAAGGAAGAATATTGGGCTGGTATATTTCCATATTATGGAGGAGGACATGCATGGGTTTGTGATGGTTATATAAGGACGGAATATACTACTTTCTCTACATTGTATTTTCACATGAATTGGGGTTGGAGTGGTACATCTAATGGTTATTTTGCATATAATAATTTTAATCCTTTGCTAAATGGAGAATATCAAGATTTTAATTATGAACTAGGAATTATTACTGGAATTAAACCTTATTAAACAAAAGAAGTTATGAAAAAATATAAAATATACTTTGTGCTTTTTATTTGGATAATAGCAATGAGTTGCGAAAAAGAAGATAATGATATAACTAATGTTGACACCAATATTGATATAGCCTTTATTGATAGTGAGGGTTTAGATTTACTTGATCCGTCGAATCCAAATGCTTATGACAAAGATCAAATAAAGATTTATCAGTTAAAGGATAGTAAAAAAGAATTATTTTTCGAAGGGAATCTAGATTATCCCAATGGTTATTTCATTTTTAAAGAAGGAGATATGGAATTCTATAATATCAGAATATTGGCTACAGGTGTACTTGAAGATAGTATTGCTACGATTTACTTAGAATTAGATCCAAACAATACAGATACAATAAATTCCTATATAGAAAAAGGAAATAATTCTTACATCTGCAAAAAAGTTTTATACAATGGATTATTGGTTTGGAAATATGAGAACAGTAATCCTAGGCAATTTGTGATTGAAAAAGAGTGATTTATAAAAAGCTAATTGGGAGTTTTTCTAATTAGTTTTTTTTTTCTAATTTGTGCAAAGCACAAAAGCGCGTTGGAAAAACTAAAACAATTTTCTATCATACTTACCAAATTAATCTCGAAAAATTTTTCGACTTCGTCTCAAAAAATAGTTCAGTATCAAAAAGCACGAATAAATTAAACTTTTATTGTCAAACAGCAACAATCTTTACTAAAAGTAAAAACTGTCAGAAAACAACTAAAAACCCCGTTCGGAGTAGGCTATGCCTACGTCGGGTTTTATGTGTAGCTTGCAGCTGGTTTTTTAATAAGTTTTCCATGTCCTGCTAACTTCAATAACATCTAAGTAAAATTGTATTGATTAAACTGTAGGTTTTATGCTAAAAAAAAGTTATTTCTAAGCTAACAACTCAATATTTGACTAAAATAATGTGATATTAATAACTTGCAGTATATAACTATAACCCTCCCAAATTAAAAAAAACATACAAACCTTTCATTAAGTGCATAGATAACAGCCCGAGATGTAGTTCAACACTGGACTCATCGCTAGGTCTTGCAGACCACTCAGAGTCCTATTTATTAGCGGCTTTATTCTCTTCATCTAATAATTTATTTTTCATCAAATCGAACTGTCTATAATAAACAGGGATTTTATATATTTCCCTAATGTTTATTAAATATTTCTTTACATTTTCTGTTATTGCATTTTGTGAAACAATTACAAATTTGTTAGCATTATTTTTATTTGGAAAATGAGCATACTCCAATAATTGCGATAATGCTTCCCGAATACACATTCGAATTGATTTATTTGTTTTAATCTCGTAAAAAATGTATCTATTTTTATTTTTAACCACCAAATCTATTGAACCACCATATCCAGTAGAAACTTCTGTTCCTACATTATCTGTTCCAAATTCATTTTTTAATTGTTCATAGCACAAATCTTGTATTTTGGGGTGTAATTTATCAATTTCACTTAATCTTTCTCCATATACAATTACGCTGTTTCTTTTTTGTGGATTATGCTTTGGCTTAAAATTAAAACCGTTCGTGTTAAATAAATCAGGTTCAGAAATTTTATTTAATAATGTCGTATAATATGTTGCTGTAATACTTTTGTCTTTTTCGGTAATTTGTAATGGTATATCTAACAATTCATTGGTGTCAGATATTTTAAATTTGATATTAAAGATATTTTTTTCGTTTTCAAAAGTTTTATAATCAGCACCAACGATTTTTAATTGATTAGACATTTCTTTTATCCAGCCTTTCTTTTTATAGAAATTGTAGATTTTATTTTCTTCTTCGTATGATACTATTTTAGCATTTTTAATTTTTCCTAACCACCATCGTTCTTTTGTATCATCATTGATTGAGTATAAATGAATATCAAATGTTTTTCCAATATACTTTTCTCTATTAGCATTTATTGGTTGTAAAAAAGCGTAGTGGTAACCATTAATTTGTTTTTCAAAATCAAATAACCATTCTTCGTGTCCAAATTTCGTTGCAAATTCATAAGATTTTTTATTTGAACTTTTTCCTTCCTTTCCGGACGGTTTTGTCCAATTATAATAATTCCAACATATTCGTGCAATTTTCTGGGGATTTAGTTTCTTATCAATGATTTTTTGAAAAGCATCTGTGATTTCATGGCGTAATTTCCATAAAAACATTCTTCCTTCATCTTTTCCTATAAAGAATAAATCCCAAAACTTATATTTTTGGTTTTCTCTAATAGTCAAATCAATATCGTAATACTTTGCTATTCTTTTTCCAAATCGGCCAATCTCTAAATTTATTGGAACTTGTGGACTTTTTCCTTTAAATCCCAATTTTAAGCCTATTTCACTCGCATACCCTTGTTGGTCTTCAAATTCATATACGGTTTTCAAAATATTATAACTATTTTCTGTTGTGATATTTTCATTTTGTAATATCTCAATCCATTGTTTAGTCGATAATATTTTCTTTTTATTTTCCATATTTATTGCGTTCTCATTCTGCTCTTCTTATTGCCGCTAACTATTACTAACACCACTAAAAAAATTATTCAATAGCCTTGTCTAATAGTTTATTAGGTAATTCTTTTTTTGTTTTTGCTCCTAGTTTTTTTATGGTTTCTACTCTCGAAATTAAGTTACCTTTTCCGGTCGATAGTTTGTTCATTGAATTGTCGTATGCTTTTTGTGTTGCATTTAACTTATTTCCAATGTCTTCGAGGTCGGTAATAAAACCTACAAATTTATCGTATAGGTCTCCGCTTTTCTTTGCAATATCGAGTACATTCTGACTTTGATATTCCTGTAGCCACATACTTGCTATCATTTTTAATGCAGCAATAAGGTTAGTAGGGCCAATAAGTAAAATACGCTTGTCGAAAGCAAAATTCCATAATTCGGTATCGCTCTGTATGGCTGTTAAATATGCCGGTTCTATGGGCATAAAAAGCATTACAAAGTCTAATGAATTAATGTCGTAAAGATCTTGGTAGTTCTTGTTACTAAGTTCTTTAATATGATTTTTTACCGACAGTAAATGATCAGCAAGAGCTTTTTCTTGAACATCTTTTTCTGTTGCCGAAACATAGCGTTCGTATGCTGTTAGCGAAACTTTAGAGTCGACAATTACATTTCGTTTTCCGGGATATTTAATTACAACATCGGGTTGGTATCTTTTTCCCTCGTTTGACATATATGATTCCTGTACAAAATATTCTCGATTCTTGGCAAGTCCCGATTTCTCGAGAATATTTTCGAGAATTATCTCGCCCCAGTTACCTTGTGTTTTAGCTTCTCCTTTAAGTGCTTTTGTAAGATTTTTGGCGTCGTCGCTGATTTTATGATTCAAATCGGCAAGTTTTTTTACTTCTTCTTTTAACGAAAAACGTTGTTGGGCTTCTTTATCGTATGTTTCGTTTATTTTCTTTTCGAAATCTTTAATTCTTTCGTGTAGTGGGTTTAATATAGTGTCGAGATTTGTTTTGTTTTGTTGAGTGAATTTTCCGGTTTTTTCTTCGAAAATTTCGTTTGCAAGATTTTTAAATTCTAAACTGAATTTTTTATTTATATCGTCAATTTCTTTTTGGTGTTCGGTAAGTTTATCTTGTAAATTTCTATTCGAAGTATTTGTTGACGATAATTCTTTCGATAATTCAAGAATTTTATTTGTCTTCTTTTCGGTTTCATTTTTTAGCGAATCGAAATTATAGGAGACAAGTTTTAATTTCTCAGCGAGAATTAAATTTTCGTTTGAGAGATTGTTTAAATCATTTTTTAGTTTATTCGATTCTTCTTTCGATAATCCTTTAATACTTTCGAAATGAAATTTGCTTATAAACCAAGCTGCTGCGAATCCCGCAGCAGCACCAATAATAATATATATTAATTCTAACATGTGATATTTAATATTTTGAAATTAATTAGTAAAAGCTTCAAGTATAGCTTCGTATTCTTTAAGTTTAATAAGAGTGGCTTTGTTCTTTTCTGCAAGTATTGCCGATTTTATTTCGGGTAATGCAAATGTAATTTCATTGTCGGCAAGATATTTTGCAGCACGTTCTCGAACTTTTGCATTATTATCGCGTAACAAACCGGGAATCCATTTTTTCCCCGACCAAGCTCTCATTTCTTCTAATTTATTTATTGCTTCTATTTGTAGTTTGTTATCTTCATCGAAAAGTTGATAAAATAATTTGTCTATTTCTTTTTCTGTATTTGAATCATTTAAAATTTCTTTATTAAACAGGTTAGGTCGTATAATATTTCCTTCGTACGAAATAAGATCTTTGTTAGCAGCCCATCGTACCATTCTTGGCACTATCCATCGCATGCCCGGAGTAGCTTCGGGATGAGCTACCGAAACAAATACTTTTCCATTGCCCATTTTTGTGTTAATAAAAAATGGTTTCCCCGGTGTAATACCTTTTGTTGCATTGTTTTTTTGATAAATATCGCTAACAAAAGTGGCAAGTACATTGTATTTATTTTTAGCATCTTTTGCAGGAGCTAATATTGGACCTTCGTAATACTCAATAAAAACATGTTCAAGTCCTATTAATTCGGGGAATATATCTTTTCCTTGTTCTGTTAATTCAAATTCGGCAAGTCCATTACCTCTATTGTAATGTTCTCTGTCTATAACTTCTGCTCCCGATAATCCCATAGATGGATAGTTCGGGGTGTTCGATAATAAATATCCTCCTGCACATATTCCAACTATACCCATACCTTTTTTTATTACAGCTTCTTTAACAATCTCAACAGCTTGTTCTCCAAGGTTTAACATGCTTTGACTTCCGCTGCCTCCCGGGAAAAGCATAACATCAATATTTTCAAGCTTCGATCGAATAATGTCCGAGGCAGTAATTGTAACTGAAACAATACCATTGTCTATTTTTAAGGCTTCTACAGCTTCTTTTACACAGGTTGGAGAAGTCCCATTGCCTTTGAAAACACCTACAGCAATTGTTTCTTTTGTTTGGGCAAGTTTTTTTATATTTGTTTCGTTGTTAATATCATGACTTTCGTTTTTGCAACTATTTGTTAGGTTAAAACTAGTAATAAGAATTAGGGTAAGTAGAATAGAATTAATTTTTTTCATGAAGTTGGGAATTATTTAAGTAATAACATACGAATTTAGTTTAATTTTTTTTTTTATGCAAGAATGATTTTATTGAATATTTAGTTTTCTTGATTTCGATAAATTAACAACTTCTTGCATTATTTCGTTTGGAATGGTTAAACATAAATTATATTGTTTAATTTTCCATATTTTTTCTGTTTTTTCAAGAACTCCTGAACCTCTGCATATTCCCATATTGGTTTTAAGTAATTCATCGAACCATACAATATTATTAGTAATATTAGAAAAGTACCAATGTCGACTTATTGGAGTAAATGCCCATGCTGTGTCTTTCGAGAAATATGGTTCCGCCCATTCTTGTAATTCTTTGCTAGTCCATAATTCAGACGAATCTGTTCCTAGATAAATACCATTAGCATCCATCATGCCGAAGAAAATATCTTCGTTGGCTGTTGCTGCTGCATGATGCCATTTATTCATAAAAGAGTCGAGCTCAGAAATAGAAGTTTTCTTATTATTGTTGGTGCATGATGATATTGTAAACAGAAATATTGCATAAAGCAAATACTTTGATATTTGTTTTAATTTATTACTTGTAAATATCATAGTTATTTTATTTTTTGATAAGTAAATCTGTATTTTTCTGCTTTGATAAATATAATTATTTTTTTATATTTTAACTATTTATACTCATGCGATTTGTTAAATTTTAGAATTGAAAATATATTAAATCCATATATCTACAAAATAGATGTTATATAATTTGTAATGAATTTATTTCAATTCATATAATATCGAAAACAAACAATTTTTTAACTTTGTCCGATTGTCATTTTAGATGTAATTAAATTAGAAAACATAAAAATAGTGAAGCAATATAAAAATATATATTTCGATTTAGATCGTACTTTATGGGATTTTGAAAGTAACTCGAAGGATACTTTTATTGATATTTTTGATAAATATAATTTAGTTGATATTTTTGGTGATTTTGATATTTTTTTAAATACTTACAAAAAACATAATGACAGATTGTGGAAGCTTTATAGAGTAGGGCAGATTAAGAAAGCGCTGTTGCGATATAAAAGATTTTCGTTAACATTAGAAGAGTTTGGAATAAAGAATGATGATTTAGCTCAAAAAATTGCTAAAGATTATATTTCGATTAGTCCTACGAAAAAGAAATTATTTCCCGGGGCTCACGAAACATTGAGATATTTGAATACTAAATATAATCTTTATATTATAACTAATGGCTTTAACGAAGTCCAATTTATAAAGATGAAAAATTCTGATTTAGATCAATATTTCGATAAAGTTTTTACATCAGAAAATGCAGGAGCTCAAAAACCAAATAAAAAAATATTTGAATTTGCTTTAAATTCGGTAAATGCTAAAAAGAACGAGAGTATTATGATTGGTGATGATTTGGAAGGAGATATTCGAGGGGCAAGAAATTATGGATTAGATCAGGTGTTTTTTAATTCTGTTAGATACGAGCATAACGAAGATATTACCTACGAAGTAAATTCGTTAAAAGAACTGCTAAAAATTCTTTAGAAACCGATGATGCTAAAATGCATCATCAGTTGAAGGTTGCATATTGTCGAAATCTGTATTGCTATTAGTGTTATCAAGCGACGAGTTTGAATTATAATCGTCTTCATTCATCTTAGAAGAGAAAGTGGGAAATTCATCAATAGAATCATCTGGCATATCTTCAAATTTTGCTAATTTATCTCTAAATCGAAGATTAATATCGGCTAATGCTCCATTTCTGTGTTTAGCAATAATAAGCTCGGCTATTCCTTGAGTAGAATTTCCGTCGTCGTCTTCTAAAATACCATACTTCTCGGGACGATGTATAAAGAGCACCATATCGGCATCTTGTTCAATAGCACCAGATTCTCGTAAGTCTGATAGTTGTGGACGCTTCGAGCCTGAACGCAATTCAACAGAACGATTAAGTTGCGATAAAGCAATTATTGGAACATCTAATTCTTTTGATATTCCTTTTAGCGATCGAGATATTGTGCTTACTTCTTGCTCTCTATTACCTTTTGTTTCAGGAGGCCCTGTCATTAACTGAAGGTAATCAATAATTATTATATCAATATCGTATTGGCTTTTTAATCTTCGACATTTTGCACGTAATTCAAAAACAGATATTCCCGGAGTATCATCGATAAATATTGAAGCTTCAACAAGATTTTTAATTTTTGATTCTAATTGTGTCCATTCATGCTTTTCAAGATTTCCATTACGTATTTTTTCCGAAGGTAACTCTGTTTCGCTTACTATTAAACGTTTAACAATTTGCACCGATGACATTTCAAGCGAAAATATTGCAACTGACTGATTGTGTAGAACAGCCATGTTTCTAGTCATAGATAGTACAAACGCTGTTTTTCCCATCGAAGGTCGTGCTGCAATAATAACAAGGTCGGATTTTTGCCAACCCGAAGTTACTCTGTCGAGTTTTGTATATCCCGAAGGTACACCACTTAATCCATCTTCGCGTTTCGAAGCTTCTTCAATTTGGTTTAAAGCTTCTTTTATTACTGTATTAATTTTCGATGTTTCCTTTTTTATATTTCCTTCGGCAACTTTAAATAATTCCGATTCAGAAAAATCTACTAAATCATTTACATCTATAGAATCGTCAAAAGCTTTTTCTTGAATTTCTGTCGATACTCGTATTAATTCGCGTTGAATATATTTTTGGGCAATTATTCGGGCATGATATTCAATATGTGCCGATGATGCTACTTTACTTGTTAATTGTGTAATGTAGAATGGACCTCCAACTTTATCAAGCTGTTCTCTTTTGCGCAATTCCTCGGTAACTGTTAAAATATCAATTGGTTGTAGTTCTTGCGAAAGATGGATAACAGCTTTAAATATTTCTTGATGACTTTCTTTATAAAAACTATCAGCAGAAATAATATCCATTACTGCTATAATAGCGTTTTTTTCTAATAATATTGCACCTAATACTGCCTCTTCTAAATCTAAGGCTTGTGGTGGTATTTTACCATATTCGTTAGTCGAAATAGATTTCTTTGGTTTATATTGTTTGTTATTTTCTGACATATTAGTAATATTATTTTTTGAGGGACAACAAAGATAATAATTGAATTATCTTTTTTGCTAGTATTGAAAAAATCTTTTTAAACATATTATTACAATAGTTATTAACATTTGTTGAAATAGAACTATGTTTTAGATTCCTTAAGTATTTGCTGTTATCGATAAGTTTTTTGTTACGAGAAAAATTTATTGCTAATAAAATATATTTTAATTTATTTCAAATAATAACAGTCGTTTTTTGTTGTTATACAGTTATAATTTTATAATTTGGAGCTAATTTTGTAAAAAATATTAAATGCTTTTATATGATTTGTTTCCCGAATGCAAAAATTAATATTGGATTAAATATCACAGAAAAAAGAACAGATGGATTTCATAATATCGAAACAATTTTTTATCCTGTTCAATTAAATGATGTTATTGAGATTCGTAAGAGTGATAAAATGACCTATGAGAATTCCGGTTTATTAGTTGATGGAGGAAATGGGGATAAGAATATAATATTAAAAGCTTATAATTTACTTAGTTCCGATTTTGAATTGCAGCCTGTTAATGTGCATTTGCATAAGATAATACCATTTGGTGCCGGTTTAGGCGGAGGTTCTTCCGATGGAGTTTTTGCTCTTAAGTTGTTCAATAGTTTATTTAATTTATCGCTGTCGGAAGAAAAACTATACGATTATTCTAAGAAGCTTGGCAGCGATTGTTCTTTTTTTATTGCTAACAAACCTTGCTTTGCCAGTGGTAAAGGCGATAAATTAGTTTCTGTAGAAATTAATTTAAGCAATTATTATCTTGTTATTGTTCATCCGGGAATAATGGTCGAAACAGCAAAAGCGTATTCTCAAATTACTCCTTGTAAGATTACAAAATCTTTAAAGGAATTAATAAATATGCCAATTTCATTATGGAAAAATATTATTAGTAACGATTTTGAGAGTATTGTTTTTAAGAAGCATCCCGAGATAAAAAGTATTAAAGATAAATTGTATTCAGAAGGAGCATTATATGCATCTATGTCGGGAAGTGGGTCTTCGGTTTTTGGAATATTTGAGACTAATAAAAAACCCGAAATTAGCTTTCCTAAATATTTTGTATGGATTAGTAAAATGCAATAATAAAAAAAGTAAGGTCTGATAATTCAGACCTTACTTTTAAGATATTATTCTAATTCTAACATTAGAAATCTTTTTGGTATCTTCTGATTTTTTACAGCGTAAATCTTTTTTACTATTCCGTCTTTAGCGAAAATAATTTTGTTTTTCATTTTCATAGATTCCAAAGTAAACATTTGGTCACCTGCTGAAACTTTATCACCTTCTTTAACGCATATTTTTAGAATAGTTCCTGGAATAGCAGAGTAATATTTTCTATCGTCTGCTTGTTCCCATTTTACTCTATTTTTAAATTTTTCTGTAAAAAAAGTCTTGTATTTAGTTCCTTCAATTAATAAAGAATTGAAACGAGACTTTTTTATATCTTTCTGATCTTTTATCATAATAAATAATTTTAAAATGGAGGAATTCCATGTTTCTTTTTAGGTCTAGGATCTACTTTGTTTCTAGAAACTTCAATAGCATGAACTAAAAGTTTACGTGTTTCTTCAGGTTCAATTACTGAATCGACATAGCCTTTAGCGGCAGCAACATATGGATTGGCAAATTTTTCTTTGTATTCTTTAACTTTTTGTTTGCGCATTTTTTCAGAATCTTCAGCTTCTGCAATTTCTTTTCTGAAAATAATATTTGCTGCTCCTTCAGGTCCCATAACTGCAATTTCTGCTCCCGGCCATGCAAATACGAAATCGGCATTTAAGTGTCGTGAGTTCATTGCTATATAACCTCCACCATAAGCTTTACGAAGAATAACTGTAATTTTTGGAATACTTGCTTCGCTATATGCATAAAGTATTTTAGCACCATGTCGAATAACTCCTGCATGTTCTTGGTCAACTCCAGGTAAATAACCTGGTAAATCAACTAATGTTACAATAGGAATATTAAAAGCATCACAGTATCTAATAAATCTTGCTGCTTTGTCTGATGAATCTACATCGAGAACTCCGGCAAGATATAGAGGTTGATTACCAACGAATCCGATAGTTTCTCCGTTTATACGACCAAAGCCAATAACAATATTTTTAGCCCATTCTGATTGAATTTCTAAGAATTCAGACGAGTCTGCAATTCCTTTTATTACATCTCTAATATCGTATGGTTCTTTTGGATTTCCGGGAACAATGTCAGCAATATTGAATTCCGACAATGGTTCTTTAGGCTCCATTGGACGAGCTTTCTGTCCGTTATTCCAAGGAATATACTTCACAAGCTCTTTTATTTGAGCAAAACATTCAACTTCGCTTTTGGCAAAGAAGTGAGCATTTCCTGTTATTTCACTATGTACTCTTGCTCCACCAAGCTCTTCCATAGAGATCTCTTCTCCAAGAACTGTTTTGATAACTTCAGGACCAGTGATAAACATTTTAGAAATCTTATCAACAACAAAAACATAATCGGTAAGAGCCGGAGAATATACTGCTCCACCGGCACACGGACCAAGTATTACAGATATTTGAGGAATTACCCCCGATGCTAAGGTGTTTCTATAGAATATTTCACCATATCCGGCTAATGAATTTACTCCTTCTTGGATACGTGCTCCACCTGAGTCGTTTACTCCGATTATTGGAACTCTCATTTTCATTGCATGATCCATGATTTTTGTAATCTTTCGGGCGTGCATTAAACCTAGAGAACCACCGGCAACGGTGAAATCTTGAGCATAAATACATATTGGAGCACCAAATATGGTACCTGTACCAATTATTACACCATCACCATGAAGAGTTTTTTTATCCATGTTAAAATCACGTGCTTCGTGCTCGACAAATAAATCATATTCGTGAAATGAATCTTCATCTAATAATGTGATAATTCTTTCCCGAGCAGTCATTTTACCCATGGCTGTTTGTTTCTCTATGGCTTTGTCGCCTCCACCTTTGAGAACTTTTTCTCGCTTCTTTTGTAATTCAAGAATCTTTCGTTTTAAGGACATATCATGTACTTTTAGTTAATATTATACTTATGAAATTGCATAAGTATTCTGCATAATATTATATGCAACATTACGAAATCATATTTATTTAAAAAAGAAAAGAAATGAATTTTATTTACTCTCTAAATGTAATTTATTGATAAATAGTATTGTAGTGAATTTATTTTGAATAATATTATTTGAAAAGAAGATAATATTGTATGCAATTTTGTAATCATCTCTTATATAGTTAATTAACGTGGAGCGAGTCTGAAAATGAACAATGCAATTATTGAATATATAATATTTGGAAGCCAAACAGCAAATAAAGGATTTAGAGCTCCACTAACAGCAAATATTGTTGAGAATCGCATAAATAGTATATACGAGAAACTAAGTGCTAAACCTAAACCAATATGCATACCCATTCCGCCTCGTACTTTTCTTGACGATAATGATACTCCTATTAATGTGAGAATAAATGTTGAAAAAGGATACGCTATGCGGCCATACTTCTCATTTAATAAAGAGTTAATATTTGATGCTCCTTGCATTTTTTGATCTTTAATAAAATTGTTTAGTTCCGGTGTATTCATAGTTTCTACAAAATGTTCGTTACGACTAAAGTCTTTTGGCAACATATTTAATAGAGTATCTATGCTATTACCTTTTAATATTTCTTCTGAGCCATCAGAATGATAGTTTCTAATATAATAGTTCTTTATTGTCCATTTAGTTTTGGTTGAATCCCAAATAATATAACTTGATGTTAATTTTGATTTCAATTCTTGATTGTCGAATTTTTCGATTGAAAATTTATATCCGGTATTTCTTGATGTATTGTAGTTTTTCATATAAACGAAAGTGCCGGATTCAATTTGTCTGTGAATATTTTTATCTTTGTTTCTATATGGCTTTTTAATATATGTATATGTAAATTCTATTCTTTTTTTGTTTGCCGGAGGTACAACAAACGACATTAAAAAATATGAAAATAGGGCAATAACAGTTGCTGATATGAAATATGGACGAAGTATTCTGTTAAGGCTGACACCATTGCTTAATATGGCAATAATCTCGGTGTTATATGCCATTTTCGAAGTAAAAAATATTACAGCTATAAAAGTAAATAGTGAGCTAAATAGATTTGCAAAATATGGAATAAAATTAAGATAATAATCAAAAACTATAGCTCTTAAAGGTGCATCTTTTTCGATAAAATCTTCAATTTTTTCAGACAAATCAAATATAACAGCAATACTAATAATTATTGCAATAGCATAAAAATATGTTCCAAGGAATTTTTTTATTATATATAGATCAATCTTTTTTAGACCGAATTTGCTCATAATCGTTGTGATAATTTATTAATCATTTCGTTTTTCCATGCAGAGAATGTGCCATTATTAATTTTATCTCTTGCTTCGTTTACAAGCCATAGATAAAAACTCAAATTGTGTAAGCTGGCAATTTGTCCGCTAAGATATTCTTTTGCTTTAAATAAATGTCGTAAATAAGCTTTCGAAAATTTTTGATCGACAAATGAAACTCCATCTTTTTCAATTGGAGAGAAGTCGTGTTCCCATTTTTTATTTTTAATATTTATTATCCCATTTTTTGTAAATAACATTCCGTTTCGCCCATTTCTTGTTGGCATTACACAATCGAACATATCTACACCTCTAGCTATTCCTTCGAGAATATTTACAGGAGTTCCTACACCCATTAAATATCGTGGTTTTTTGTGTGGAAGTATTTCGTTAACAATTTCTATCATCTCATACATTTGTTCTGCCGGTTCGCCAACCGATAGTCCTCCAATTGCATATCCATCTCTTTCGAATGATGATATAGTTTTTGCCGATTCAATTCTTAAATCTTTAAATACACTGCCTTGTACTATCGGGAAAAATGTTTGTTTATAATCGTATCTTGGAATTGTATTATCGAATTGTTTTATTCCTCTGGCAAGCCATTGGTGAGTCAGATTCATCGATTCTTTAGCATATTGATATGTGCATGGAAATGGAGTACACTCGTCTAAGGCCATTATAATATCGGCACCAATAATTCGTTGAGTGTCAACAATATTTTCGGGAGTAAAAAAATGTTTTGACCCATCGATATGAGATCTGAAGTGTGCTCCTTCAGGGGTAAGTTTTCTATTTGCAGACAAAGAGAAAACTTGATATCCTCCACTATCTGTTAATATAGGGCGCTCCCAACTAATAAATTTATGTAGACCTCCTGCTTTAGCTAAAGTTTCTATTCCGGGTCGCAAATATAAATGGTAAGTATTACCAAGAATTATTTCTGCTTTAACATCGTTAATTAAATCGCGCTGATTAACCGCCTTAACACTGCCAACAGTTCCAACAGGCATAAATATAGGAGTTTGTATTATTCCATGGTCTGTATGGAGTTCTCCTGTTCGAGCTTTGGTTTTAATATCTTTATTTTGTATTTTGAATTGCATATTTTGTATTTTTCGCACCAAAGATAATATATTTGTAAACAAATATTTTATTACTTAAAAATTCATTCTTTGTTTTTTGATAAAAAGATGTAATAAAATTAATTATTAAAATTTATAAAAAATAGACCTTATTGTGGAATACCTAAAAATATTTATCGAAAACCCATTGTTGTTTATTGCTTTAATCTTTATATTAGCATTAATGGTTCAGCTATTTTATTATTTTTATTATTTTTTTAGAATAGTATTTTATAAAGAAAGAAACATTAATGAAGAAAATAATAATGTGTCAGTTATTATTTGTGCACGAAATGAAGAAGAAAATTTAAAATTAAATTTACCTTCAATATTAGAGCAGGATTATTCAAATTACGAAGTAATTGTTGTAAACGATTGCTCTAACGATGGAACCGAAGATGTATTAATGCAGTTTGAAAAAAAATATGAAAACCTAAGAACAACAACAATAAAAGAAGATAAAAAGTTTTTTCATTCAAAGAAATTAGCTCTTACTATTGGTATTAAAGCGGCTTCGTATGATTGGTTATTACTTACCGATGCCGATTGTAAAGCTGCTAGTAAGAGATGGATATCGGAAATGCAAAAATATTTTAGCAATAATAATAGTATAGTTTTAGGATATGGAGGTTACGAAAAAAAGAAAGGGATATTAAATAATTTAATAAGATACGATACTCTGTTTATTGCTATACAATATTTTGCTTTTGCCTTAGCTTCTCGGCCATATATGGGGGTAGGCAGAAATTTAGCATATAGAAAATCCTTGTTTTTTAAAAATAAAGGATTTGCCAGTCATTATAATATTGATTCCGGAGATGATGATTTATTTGTAAATGAAGTGGCAAATAAAAAAAATACAAGAGTGTCGATATCTGTTGATGCTAGTACTGTATCTGTACCAAAAGAAAAAATTTCTGAATGGTTTAGACAGAAAAAGAGACATATGAGAGCCGGAATAAGATATAATAGAAAAACTAAACGAAGATTATTTTTTGAAGTATTTAGTAGAGTAATATTTTATGTCACGTTTGTTCTTTTATTGGTGTTTTTTAAAGAATATATTTATTATATATTGGGCTTGTTTATGTTAAGGCTTGTAGTTCAGTTGATTGTTGTAAAAAGTGCAATTATTCGATTGAATGAAAAAAATTTATTATTATCTTCGCTATTATATGATATTTTTTTACCATTTTTGAATTTTAGTTTTTTTGTGGCAAATATTTTTAGAAGTAATAAATGGAAGTAAACTCAAACCTTTCCGATAAAGCAAAATTAGATATTAAGCTTGTAAATCAAGCTATAGAAGGTAATGAAAAATCGTATGCTGAACTCATGGGACGCTATAAAGATGCCATTTATTATATGCTGTTAAAAATGGTTAATAATAAAAACGATGCCGACGACCTTACTATTGAAGCATTTGGGAAAGCTTTTAAAAATTTGAATCAATATACCCCGAATTATGCTTTTAGTACTTGGTTGTTTAAGATAGCTACAAATAATTGTATAGATTTTATTCGAAAGAAAAAAGCAAATATTGTTTCATTAGATCAAACAAATGATGACCAAGATAGTGCAGTATCTTCATTTATTAAGTCCGACACTCTCGATCCAGAAGAAGATATGATTAAAACTCAACGTGTTGCTCAAATGCGTGATGTGGTTGGTAAATTAAAGCCTAGATATAAAATATTAGTAGAGTTAAGATATTTTAAAGAATACTCGTACCTAGAAATTGCAGATGAGCTTGATCTTCCTATAGGTACAGTAAAAGCACAACTTTTTAGAGCTAGAGAATTACTGTTAAATATAATAAATAGTTCTAAATCAAATATTAAATAAAGTGTTTATAGATTTCCTTATTTTGTAAAATATTTCAATAAATATTAATGTCTATTAATCTTTTGCATAATTGTAAAAGATATTTTGAAAATAATTTTTTAAAGTAAAATAAAAAATAATGGAAACTATAAAGAAATATTTTAGCAACTTATCGGAAAAACAAATTCTACAACTATCTCAATTAAAAGAGTTATACGAATATTGGAATATGCGAATTAATGTAATATCTCGAAAAGATATTGAAAATTTGTATTTACATCACGTATTACATTCATTGTCTATTGCTAAGGTTGTAAAATTTTCTGATAATTCGTCAATATTAGATGTTGGTACCGGAGGCGGCTTTCCGGGAATTCCATTAGCAATTATTTTTCCCGAAGTAAAATTTTATTTAGCCGATTCAATAGCAAAAAAAATTAAAGTCGTAAATGCAGTTAGTAACGAGTTAAATTTGAATAATGTTTATGCCGAGCAGATAAGGGCAGAGAAAATAGATGAAAAATTCGATTTTGTTGTAAGTAGAGCAGTAACAGAATTCCCAAAATTTGTTAATTGGGTAAAAAAAAGTATTAGTAAAGAAAATATTAATGATATTCATAATGGAATTATTTATCTTAAAGGAGGAGAGATAGATGAGGAAATAAAAAAGTTTAAAACAAATGTGTCTGTATATAATATTAGTGATTTTATTAATGAACCGTTTTTTGAAACTAAAAAAATTATTTATTTGTCAATTTAGAATAATATAATTGTGTTTTTTTTTGCAAATAGGAAAAAAACATTACTTTTGCAGTTCAAAATAAAAATAGTTAACAAATAAAATATTTTCCGATGAAAAGAACATTTCAACCATCAGTTAGAAAGAAAAAAAATAAACACGGATTTAGAGAAAGAATGTCAAGTGTTAGTGGAAAGAATATTATTTCTGCCAGAAGAGCTAAAGGAAGAAAAGTATTATCAGTGTCTGAAAAAATTGTTCATCAAAAATAATATTTAAAAAAGTATTTTAGAGAAAGTAAAAGATAAGTTTATTTATTTTTTACTTTTTTTTATTGTTTAATTTATGGGTTAGTGAATAATTACACCCGTAAGACTTTTGTAATTAAATAACTATGTAAATTTGTTGTTTTTGCCAAAAGTCTTACGGGTGTTTTGTTTTTAGACACTTTATTCTTATAATAATAAGTTCTGATTTGTTATAAATAAGTTTAAATAAGTTTTATTAATTCTTGTGCAAATACAATATCATTAAATTTTTATATTTGTAAAATAGCAATACGAAAATATTAAAAGAATATATGGATATTATAATTTCAGAATTTAAAGCAAAAGTTTTTAATATCGACGAATTAGAAGAAAAGTTAATAAAACTAAATCCGCGTTTTGTCGGAGAAGACAAACAAATAGATACATATTTTAATGTTAATAAAGGACGATTAAAGCTAAGAGAAGGTAATATAGAAAATTCATTGATTCATTACGAAAGAGAAAATATTGCTAGTACTAAACAGTCGAAAGTTATCCTGTATAAACATTCTCCCGATAAGGCTTTAAAGCAAATATTATTAAAAACTCTTGGCGAAAAAGTTGTTGTCGAGAAAAAACGAAAAATATATTATATCGATAATATTAAGTTCCATTTCGATAAAGTTGATAAAATAGGAACTTTTATAGAAGTTGAAGCAATTGATAAAATAGGAGATATTGGTATTGAAAAACTTAATGAAAGTTGCCGGTATTATGTAAAATATTTTGGAATAAAAGATGACGATTTTATTGCTAATTCATATAGCGATTTAATTTTAGAGACAATAAATAAATAGTAAGTGAAAATTATAGCGAAATCGATATTACGATTTTATAGAACTAAAAAAATAATAAAACAATGAATTTTAGTAAACAGTTTTCTCCTGAAATAATTAATATAGCAAATAAAATAATTAATAAACAGCGAATAACACCCGATGAGGGACTAGAATTATATAATGCCGAATTAGGAGAGTTGGGCATTTTAGCTGATGTTGTTCGTAAACAAAAAAATGCTGATAATGTATATTACAATAAAAATATACATTTAGAACCTACAAATGTTTGTATATACGATTGTAAATTTTGCTCGTATCATCGCAAGAAGAATGAAGAAGGAAGTTGGGAGAATAGTATTGATGAGTTGTTAGAGAAAGTTAGATCTATAAAAAATACAGATATTACAGAAGTTCATATAGTAGGAGGTGTACATCCCGATAGAGATTTGAATTATTATGCTATGTTGATTAGCGAGATAAAAAAGATTGTTCCTAATATTCATATTAAGGCATTTACCGCTGTTGAATTAGATTTTATGATACGAAAAGCTAAAATGTCGTTAAGTGAAGGACTTTCTAAACTTAAAGATAGTGGACTCGATTCTATTCCGGGAGGAGGAGCTGAGATTTTTAATTCTGAAATAAGACGAGAAATTTGCCACGAAAAATCATCATCGAATATGTGGTTAACAATCCATGAAAATGCACATAATTTACAAATTCCCTCAAATGCAACAATGTTATACGGACATATCGAGACTTACAAACATAGAATAGAGCATATGTCTATTTTACGAGATTTGCAAGATAAAACATCCGGGTTTAATGCCTTTATCCCATTGAAATATAGAAAAACAAATAATCGATTATCGTACCTTGGAGAAGTAAATACTTTAGAAGATTTGAAAAATTTTGCAGTATCAAGGATATTTCTCGATAATTTCGATCATATAAAAGCTTATTGGCCAATGATTGGGAAAGATGTGGCGCAATTAGCATTGTCGTTTGGAGTAGATGATATTGATGGAACTATTAACGACACAACAAAAATATATTCAATGGCAGGAGGAAATAAAAAGCCAAATATGTCGGAAGACGATATTATTAAATTAATATCGCAAGTTGGCAGAAAAGCTGTTGAGAGAGATTCTTGTTATAATATTATTAATGAACATTAATTTTTATTATTGTTTTATCTTTACATAATTTATTACACTATATAGCGTTATTATTGATGATTTAATTAACTGTTTATGAATATCTTTAAATTTGTTTTTAGTAAAATATTTTTGCGACAATTGATGTATGCTGCAATCGTTGGGTTTGTATTAATTATTTTAATATTTTTCTCTTTAAAAATTTATACCGATCATGGAAAAAGTATTGTTGTTCCCGATTTTAGAGGATTAACAGAGAAAAATATGTATAATGTGGCAAAAGAAAATAATTTGCGTATTGAAGTTGCAGATTCTATATTTATTAAAGAAATGCCACGAGGTGTTGTAGTTGGACAAAATCCAAAATCGGGGTTTAATGTAAAGAAGAATAGAAGAATATTTATTATATTAAATTCTATTATCCCAGAGAAAGTTAGAATGCCTGATGCTGTTGGTGTCTCTCTCCGCCAGGCAAAAGAAAAACTTGCTAACCTTGATATAGAAATAGGGAAATTAATTTATGTTCCGGATATAGCAACAAATAGTGTACTTAAACAACAAATTTATGGTGTTGAAATTCCAGCAGGAACATTAATCCCGAAAGGAACAGAAGTTGACCTTGTATTAGGTAAAGGATTAAGTAATGAACGTACTCAAATGCCCGATTTGTTTGCATGTACTTTTATTCAAGCAAAAGATAAAATAATACAATCGGCTTTGAATAATGGTGCTATTATTTTCGACGAGACAGTTACCAATGCCGAAGATACAGTTAAAGCTAAAGTCTGGAGACAATATCCTGCATATGTTGAAGGTAAAAAAGTTAGACTTGGAATGAGTGTAGATATTTGGTTAACAGCTGATTCGACACAGTTTATGCCCGATACCCTGAAAACAATTATTGACGAAAACATAAATCTAGAATCTGATTAAATGAATAGTTTAAAGCTTATTATTACTTTTTCAATAATTTATCTTATACAGATATCTTTTTTGTCGGCTCAAGAAAGTCTTGTTGGTGTAGAGAATAATGTTGTAATAAATAATACTATAAGAATTTCTAAAAAACAAAAAGCATCAAATGTCGATACTATTATCTTGCCATTTATCGACGACTTTAGTAGAAATATTGGATATCCCAATCCAGCTTTATGGGAAGATAAATACGCCTTTGTTAACCAATCGTATTCTGTAAATCCTATAACAATAGGAACAGCGAGCCTCGATGCAATCGATAATGCCGGTAATCTATATAACGATAACGATGATGATGTATTTCTAGCCGATATTTTAACATCAAAACCTATTGACTTAAATTATACAGGAAATAATACAATTTTCTTAAGTTTTTATTACCAACCCGGAGGACTGGGCGATACTCCGGAAATAAAAGATAGTTTACTATTAGATTTTTATTCGCCAATTACCGAAAAATGGAACACTGTATGGTTTAGTAATTATAACAAAATCGATTCGACTCTTACCGAAGAATATGCTTATAATAACGATACATTAATTAGAAAAGCAGATACAATAAATAATTTGTACGAGAAATTTTCTAATGTTATTTTGCCAGTCGATAACGAAAATTATTTAAAGAAAGGGTTTAAGTTTCGTTTTCGAAATTATGTAAGTCTTTCAAATAATAGCGAAATACAAAGTGTTATAGGGAATGCCGATAATTGGAATTTAGATTTTATTATTCTCGATAAAAACAGAGACATTAACGATACAACTATTAACGATATTGCATTTATAAAACCCTTGTCGTCGTTGCTAATAAATTATGAGTCGATTCCATGGTCTCATTTTCCTAGAGCTAATGCTTACGAAATGAACGATAGTATTGTTATTGAATACAAGAATATTGGTGATGAATTGTGGAACGTACTTAGAGAATTCGAAATAGAAGACTTAACAGGCGACGAAGGAACTTATAGTTTTACAGGAGGTGTAGGTAACGATATTCCTGCATTTACATCGGAAGTATATTATAGAAATATGAATTATATTTTTCCATATAATCCTAATCTCGATTCGGCTGTTTTCGAAGTAAGAAGTTATATGGTAACCGATACCTTTGCTGCTCGTGCACCTTATCGGTGGAACGATACAATAAGATATTTGCAAAAGTTTTATAATTATTATGCTTACGACGACGGAACTGCCGAAAATGGTTATGGATTATTAGGCGATGGTACAAAATATGCTCAAGTAGCACAGCAATTCGAAATATATAAAGAAGATACTTTACAAGCAATTCAGTTTTATTTTAATAAAACAAAAAATAATGCAAATCAGCAATATTTTAAATTAATGATTTGGAATGAAAATAATGGGAAACCGGGAAATATAGTATATTCACAAAGCGGAGCAAAACCGGTATATGAAGATAGCTTAAATAAATTTACAATATTTAATCTTGATACTGCATTAATTCTTGATGGAAAATTTTTTATTGGATGGCAGAAAACAACTACCGATATGTTAAATGTTGGCTTTGATGTAAATAGGATAAGTACCGATAAATTATTCTATAATATCAACGGAAGTTGGGAAAACTCAGAATTCAAAGGAGCACTGATGATACGTCCTATATTTGGAAAACCTATAAGTGTTCAAACAGCTATCAATAGAAATATAAACAATTCTTTTACTGAGGATATTAATTTAAAAATTTATCCAAATCCTACAAATAGTATTCTTAATATTCGTATTGATGATACTTGCTTAGACGATTATTCTTGTATGATTATTGATTCGTATGGCAGAACAGTATTTTCGGATACCCGGTGTAAACAAAGAGTTAATGTGTCGGAATTTGCTTCAGGGGTTTATTTTTTTCGTTTAGCAAATAAAAATGGAGCTTGCATAAGTAAGAAATTTATTATTATTCATTAAAATAAAATTAAGTAGATGAGTGAAGAAGAAAAATATGAAAATGATGATGATAATGAATTATTCGAACACTTTCGTTATGTTGTTGATAATGGACAAAGTCCTTTGCGTATCGATAAGTATTTAGTAAGTAAGATGGAAAATTCGTCTCGAAATAAAATACAAAGTGCTGCCGATGCAGAAAGTATTCTTGTTAATAATATTTCGGTTAAATCAAATTATAAAGTTCGTCCGGGAGATATTATTTCTATTGTATTGTCGTATCCTCCGCGCGAAATAGAATTAATTCCGGAGGATATTCCTTTAGAAATTCCTTACGAAGACGATGATCTACTTATAGTTAATAAAAAACCCGGAATGGTTGTTCATCCTTCGTATGGACATTATTCCGGAACACTTATTAATGCATTAATGTATCATTTAAAAGATTTGCCTCTGTTTAGTTCCGGAGAGCAGCGTCCCGGATTAGTTCATAGAATAGATAAAAATACTTCGGGCTTGTTGGTTATTGCTAAAACCGGTAAAGCAATGACTCATTTAGCAAAGCAATTTTTCGATAAAACATCATCGCGAAGATATATTGCTCTGGCTTGGGGTGGATTTAAAGAAAAAGAAGGAACAATAACCGGACATATAGGTAGAAATCCTAAAAATAGAAAAGTTATGCATGTATTTCCTGATGGTTCGCAAGGGAAACATGCTGTTACGCATTATAAAGTGATAGAAGATTTTGGGTATTTGTCTATGGTAGAATGTAGACTCGAAACAGGTCGAACACACCAAATACGTGCTCATTTTAAACATATTGGACATCCATTATTCAACGACTGGGAGTATGGAGGAGATAAAATTTTAAAAGGTACAACCTTTACAAAATATAAGCAGTTTGTTAATAATTGTTTCGAAATATTGCCACGTCAGGCATTACATGCGAAGAGTTTAGGTTTTGTTCATCCTGCAACAGGAGAATATATGAATTTCGACTCTGAAATTCCTGATGATATGATGCAAGTAATTGAAAAATGGAGACGATATATTATAGGAAGAGATAGTGTGGATTAAGAGATTGAAGAATTTTTATTTGGACTGATAATTGGTAGTATAAAATAGTCCTAAAAAATAATCGATTAATGAGAAAAACATTATTAGTTCTATTATTATATATTCTTGTTTATAGCAGTTTTGCTCAGAAATATACAATTAATGGTTTTATATCAGATGCAGAAACCGGAGAACAATTAATTGGAGCAAGTATTTACAATTCGAAAAATTTAACTAGCGGAACAATAACAAACGCATATGGCTTTTATAGTCTTACACTAAAGAATTCTAATGTCGATATTGTAATTTCGTATGTTGGTTATAAACCGCAGGCATATAAATTGAGCTTGTCGGGAGATTCTACTATAAATTTTTATCTTAGTCCTAATATTGAGCTCGAAGAGGTTGTAATTACCGGTAAACGTGATAATGTAGAAACAACACAAATGAGTGTTATTGATGTTCCTATAAAAACAATCAAATCTATGCCTGTGTTATTAGGCGAGGTTGATGTTTTAAAAACTATTCAGTTGCTTCCCGGTGTTCAATCGGGTACAGAGGGGACAAGTGGTATTTATGTTCGAGGTGGAGGCCCCGACCAAAATCTTATTTTACTCGATGGTGTTCCTGTATATAATGTAAATCATTTGTTTGGCTTCTTCTCAGTTTTTAATGCCGATGCTATTAACGATGTTACCTTAATTAAGGGTGGATTCCCTGCTCGATATGGAGGACGACTTTCATCGGTATTAGATATTAGAATGAAAGAAGGAAATATGAAAGAGTTTAAGGGAGAAGCTTCTATCGGGTTGATATCATCAAAATTTACTATCGAAGGCCCAATAAAAAAAGATACTACTGCTTTTATATTTTCGCTTCGAAGAACTTACCTCGATATTTTAGCAGCTCCTGCGATGGCTATTTTCTCATCATCCGATAACGGATACGATAAATTTAATGTTGGATATTTCTTTCATGATATTAATGCAAAAATAAATCATAAATTTTCAAATAAAGATCGTATATATTTTAGTGTTTATGGAGGAAAAGATAAAGCTTATTCAAGAATCGAAGAAGAAGGGGAAGATTATAGCGATAAATTGGACTTTGACCTTCACTGGGGTAATATAACAACAGCTTTACGATGGAATCACATTTTTTCACCACAGCTATTCGGAAATTCTACCGTAACCTATAGTAGATATCATTTTGTTACCGAAATAGATGAAGAATATCATTATACTTATGATGGAAAAACCGAAAACGATAAATACAAAATAAGTTATTTGTCGGGGATATACGATATTGCCGGGAAGATAGATTTCGATTATCTGCCATCTCCAAATCATAAAATTAAGTTCGGAGTAAATGCTATTTACCATACTTTCGAGCCAGGGGTTACTGCTATGCATATATCCGACGAATATCTCGAAGAGAATATTGATACAACTTTTGGGAGTAAGAATTTGTACTCGCAAGAATATGTTGCATATGTTGAAGACGAAATAAAAATTGGCAGTAAATTTAAGATTAATCTGGGTGGACATTTTTCGGGATACAACGTGAGAGATACATTTTTTTACTCGTTTCAACCAAGAATATCTGCACGATATTTAATATCACCAAATTGGTCGGTTAAAGCTGCTTATTCTAAAATGCAGCAAAATCTTCACTTCTTAGCTAATAATACTATTGGTTTGCCAACCGATTTGTGGTTACCTGCAACAGATAAAATTACTCCGCAATTATCTACACAATATGCCGTAGGTACTAATATTTCTATAAATAAAGATCTTGATTTTAGTATAGAAGGTTTTTATAAAGAAATGGATAATTTGATAGAATATAAAGAAGGAGCTAGTTTCTTTGGCGATTCAGACGATGGAAGTTTAATAGGTCAAGAATGGGAAAATAAAGTTGAAATAGGAAAAGGAGTAGCCTATGGTTGCGAAGTATTATTAAAGAAAGACCTAGGGAAATTATCAGGATGGCTTGGATATACTTTGTCGTGGACAGAAAGACAATTCGATAATATCTCTTTTGGAAAAGCATTTCCATATCGATACGATCGCCGACACGATATAAGCCTTGTTTTAACTTATAAGTTTAACGATAGAATAGATGCCGGACTTACATGGGTTTACGGTACAGGAAATGCTGTTACTCTTGCTCAAGAAAGATATGTGCCTGTTACAGAAATAGATAATGCTAATTCGGAATATGGATATATATCAACTGTCGATAATTATGGCAAAAGGAATAATTTTAGAATGCCGGCATATCATAGATTAGACTTAGGTGTTAATTTCTCGAAAGTGAAAAAACGAGGGGTACGTACTTGGAGTATTAGTGTATATAATGTGTATAATAGAAAAAATCCATTTTTTGTTCAATTCGAAGGAGGATATTTTTACGATTATTCCGGTTTGTCAAATCGGAAATTAATGCAATATAGTTTATTCCCGATAATTCCATCGATAAGCTATAAATTTAGCTTTTAAAATTATATAACATGAAAAATATTTTATATCTAATAATTGTAACTTTAGTATTATCTATTTTTTCTTGTAGAAAAGAATTGAATATCGATATTAAAGAGACAGATAAGAAAATTGTTCTTAACGGATTAATTAATCCCGATAGTCTAATGAAAATAAACCTTAGTAAAAGTATTGGCGTTTTAGAAAGTAGTAATAGTTTGCAATTTGTAAATAATGCTATTGTTAAATTATACGAAGACAATAATTATGTAGAAGATTTAATTTTTGATAAAACAGGTAATTATTATTCAACAATTAACCCAAAGAGAGATAAAGAATATAAAATTACTGCTGATGTAAATGGAATGAAATCTGTTGAAACCTATACAAGCATTCCTGTGTCGTATGAGGTTTTCGATTTAAAATATGCTGTAGATAGTACTTCCTATGGCGATGAGTATTCTCATTATTACGATTACGAAACCACAATAGATGTGTCTTTTAACGATCCTTCTGATAAAACAAATTATTATATCCTTTCGTTTAGTAAATTATATCCAAAAATGAGATATAATGAAAATACCGAGACTTATGATACTATTGGATATAGACTTGAAACATTAGATTATGGTAGTAATACTCAGGTGTTTGAAGTTTACTGTTATAATTCATATATTAATGGATATGCATTTTCCGATAAGTTATTCGATGGACAAAAATGCTCTATTCATTCTAAATTATATAATTACTATAATGAGGATTTGTGGATTTACGTTAATTTATATTCAATAAGTAAAGATTATTTTAAATATCTTAAATCATACGATAAATACGAAGAAGTTGATGGTAACCCATTTGCCGAGCCTGTAATAGTTTATAGCAATATTGAAAATGGTCTGGGTTTATTTTCATCATATTCAGCATATACCGATTCGATATATATTGAATATGATTGATGTTTATAATTGTTATTCGTTTGCAAGCAATTTTTCTAAATAATGATATTCAATACCAAACATATCTTTAATATTTTCTATTTGTTTTAGAATTTTAGTATCAGGAGTTTCTTTTGTGCCTTTTTTAATGCCTGCTATTAGTACATTTTTAGGAGTGTGTTCGGTAGCAATAAATTCAAAAACCTTTGTTTTATAGCCATAAGCTTCCATTATTAGTGCTCGAATAGTATCGGTAATTATTTCGGCTTGACGTTCTTTTAGTATTCCATATTTTGTAATTAAACTCAAATCGTTATCCGGACTAATTTGTTTCCGAATTTGTTTATGGCAACATGGTGCACATACAATAACTTTAGAGTTCGATTTTATTCCTCGGTAAATAGCTTCATCTGTTGCTGTATCGCAGGCATGTAAGGCTATAAGTAAATCGAATTCAGGAAGCTGAGTATTTTCTATTGTTCCTTCTTTAAATAAAAGATTCGTAAACCCCGATTTCTCAGCAATTTGGTTACAACTATCAACTAGTTCTTTTCTAAATTCTACACCTGTAATATTTGGTTTTATCTTTAATGTCGAATATAAATAGTCGTACAAAGCAAAGGTTAAGTATCCTTTTCCCGAACCCATATCAACAATATTATTTATCGAAGTTAAATCAGATGATTTAATTATTCCATCAATTATCTCTATGTATTTGTTTATTTGACGGTATTTATCTTCTTTATTCTTTTTTATTTTCCAATCAGCTGTAAGTATTCCTAATTCTTTTAAGTAAATATTATTTAAAGTAGAAATATATCTGCTCTTAGTTTTATCGTGGTTAAATTGAACCAGTTTTGTAATGCTGAGTTCTTCTTTTTTTAGTTTAGCATTATCTTTTTTATTAATAAATAAATGCCAATTCTCATTTGTGCAAAATAAATCGCCCTGATAGAATTTGGTTTCTAATAATTCTTTAATTATAGATATACTTTCGTCGATTTCATAATTTTTTGTAATGTCTTTTGTTTGATATCTATATACAAACGATATTCGAAAACCTTTTTTTATTTCTACCGGTTTAGTAAAAATGTTTGTTAATTCATCATTCTTATTTCGTTTCTTACTTAAAGTTAGTTTAACAAAATTTTTATTTTCTATATTAATTTTTAAATAGCTTAAAAATTGTTTTAAATTATTTGAATCCATATTTTTTATCTGGTTGTATGTTTTGTATTAATATAAGTATTTGCTGGAGCTTTTTTTAAATCTTGATAATTAGTTGTTTATTTAAGAAAAAAATTATTTCTGCAATTGTTTATTGATGGCAAAATTAGTAAACTTTTTTCGAAACACAAGTCTGAAAAAATACCTAATTTTACAAAGATTCTAATATCTAGATTAAAGAGTGAAAAATGTAAAGATTTAACAATTTACTGTTATGGGAAATTTAAAAGAATATCGAGAATATCGTCAGAAAATGAACGAAAAAATACTAGAAGGAGATAACAAAGTAATAAAACGAATCTTTAATCTCGACACTAACACTTATACCGAAGGTGCATTGTCGGTTAAGGTAAAAGAAATGCTCGGTTTGGCGACATCTATGGTATTACGTTGCGACGATTGTGTGAAATACCATCTAGAACAGTGTTATAAATTGGGTTTGTCAGACGAGGAACTGTTCGAAATATTTTCTGTAGCAAATCTTGTTGGTGGAACTATTGTAATTCCACACTTGCGAAAAGCAGTGGAATTTTGGGAAGACTTAAAAAAGGAAAATAAATATTTTATTTAGAATAAGTCTAAATAAAATATTTTTGTATCTTTGTATTTCGATATTTATATATCGGAATAAGATAATAATTATAAATTATATAAAAGAAAATTTATGAGCACAAAAGAATTTGCACTTGATGTGATAAATGCAGTAAAACACCCTGCAATTGATTATTCATTAGTAGAATTAGGAATGGTTAAGGATGTTGAAATTAATGATGATACTGTAAAATTAGTATTTGTATTTCCTTTCCCAAATATTCCTATTGCCGATGCTTTAATATCTTCAATAGCTAATCCATTAAAAAATATCGGATTTAGTTTAGAGCACAAAGTGATTACTATGACAGAAGAAGAAAAAGCTAAGTTTTTAAAGATGGAACACGAAGCTTGGAAAGGATAGAGTAAACATACCTATCGAGTAAAATAAGCTAAGCTGTATTTTATATAGTTTTAGCTTGTTGTAATTTTTTTTGTTAATTTTTTTTAAAAAATATCTTAGAAAATGGCTATAAATTCTATCTTTCATATATTTAAACATGCGCTAATGATTACGAGCTTTGTCTTAATGATGATGCTTATTATTGATTATATTAATGTGCAGACAAATGGAATTTGGAATAAGAAACTACAACAAAAAGGATGGTTGCAAATTATTATTGCAGCATTTCTGGGTATTGTTCCGGGTTGTTTGGGAGCCTTTACCATAGTGTCTTTATATACACACCGTATTGTAGGCTTTGCAGCATTAGTAACCGCTATGATTGCAACATTTGGCGACGAAGCGTTTATAATGTTTGCTATGATTCCCGGAAAGGCAATGATTTTATCAGTTATAGTTTTTTCTGTTGCAATAATTACCGGTTTTATTATAATGTTTTTTGAAAACAAGAAAGACTCACTTGCCGATAAATCTTTCGGTTTCGAGATACATACAGAAGAGCCTATATGTAATTGTTTTCCGAAAAATAAAATTATACATCAAATACGTCATATTAGCTTCGAAAGAGCTTTGTTAATTTCGGTTTTTCTTCTTTTTATTATCTTTCTTGCTACAGGCGAATTAGGGAGTAAAGAATGGGATTGGAAACAAATTACTTTCTTTATAGGTGGAATAATAACATTATTTATTGTTTCAACAGTTCCCGATCATTTTTTAAAAGAACATTTATGGGGACATGTTATAAAAAAACACTTTTTTCGTATCTTTTTATGGACTTTTGGTGCAATATTATTTATTCATTATCTCGAGAATTATTTGAACATCGAAGAATGGGTAAAGAGCAACCAAATAGTAATTTTGTTAATTGCCGTATTAATTGGAATTATTCCCGAATCGGGACCACATATAGTATTTATTACACTGTTTGTAAACGGAACAATACCATTTAGCACACTTATTGCAAGTTCAATTGTTCAAGATGGACATGGAGCCTTGCCTTTACTTGCCGAATCGAAAAAATCATTTGTTTATATGAAATTAATCAATATTTTGGTTGGTTTTGTTATTGGTTATATAGGTTTGCTGTTTTTTTAGTATTAATTTAATAAAAAATAAATATGTCCGAGTATATTAATAATTCAACAAAGCACAGAGATAATATTTACAATTTCTGTAAAGGAATGGTAAATAAAGAAAATGGCATAATGTTAATAGAAAAATATAAGAAAGATATTGATATTGTTGTCCCTCGCGATGTGTTATTTGCATTCGATAAATTGGTGCTGGAAAATATTAATATGGAGCAACTAAAAACCGGTGTAAATAAAATTCTAAATTTATTTTACACATCTCTTAACGAATTTTCGGGAACTATTGAACCGGAAGATAATACATTTTTATCTTGTCTTAAAAAAGAAAACGAAGAATTAGAAAAACGATTGAATGAGATTAAACCCGGAATAAAAAAAATTAATAAGAAAATTTCTGATGAGGATTTTAAAAAAGAACTAATACTTCTGAAAGAGAAATTTATTGAATTACTTGAGTTCGATAAGCATTACATAAAAAAAGAAAATATATTATTCCCAATTTTAGAAAAGGAATGGGGCGATTACCGATGCTTGCAAATAATGTGGTCTTTTCACGACGACATTAGAAGAAATTTGAAAAGTGTTATTAGTCAACTTCAAAATACCAAAGTCGATTTGTTTCAAATAAATCGCTTAATAGGGGATTTGTTTTTCGATATGCATGCAATAAAATTTCGTGAAGAGAAAATTTTGTTTACTCCAATTCTCGAATCTATATCAAATGATGTGTTAGAAGATATGTATCAACAAAGTTTCGAATTAGGCTTTGCTTTTATAGAAACTCCTCCTAAACGAGATATTTCGGAAACAAAAGAAAAAACTATAAAGAGTATGACTATAGATGATAATCAAAATTTCGATAACATAAAAGATATTAAACTAGATATGGGGACAGGGCAGCTTAGTTTGGAGCAAATTCTTCTTATGCTAAATTCTTTACCTGTCGATATTACTTTTGTTGACGAGAACGATAAAGTTAGATATTTTTCTAATCCTAGCGATAGATTTTTTCCACGATCAAAAGCAATTATTGGTCGTTTAGTTGAAAATTGTCATCCTCCCGAAAGTGTGCATATAGTAAAAAAAATAGTTAATGCTTTTCGTACAGGCGAAAAGAATAATGCAAAATTTTGGATACATATTAAAGATAAATTTGTTTTAATACAGTATTTTGCCTTAAGAGATAATAATGGTAATTATAAAGGTGTTATCGAAGCAAGTCAGGAAGTAACGGATATACGAAATTTGAAAGGCGAACGTCGGCTTTTAGAATGGGATTAGGCTGAGTTCTAAAAACAAACTTATGGATTTAGAAATAAGTAAGAAAAGAAAAATTGGTCTTGCTTTGGGCGGAGGGCTGTTCGTGGTGCTGTTCATATTGGAGTCCTTAAGGCTATTTAAGAAAATAAAATAAAAATAGATTATATCTCGGCAACAAGTGTAAGAGCTTTGGTTACTGCTTTTTATGCTTTTGGCAAAAGTCCTGGTAAAATTGAAAAAACTTGCATTAAAATGGCTAAAAATATCTTCCTCCGGTTTTTTCGAAATTAGGATTTTTGAGTAACAATAAAAATTGCTTTAAATAACAAATCCAAAGTATTATATTCTGAAACCGATATACATATTTATCCAAATTTTACAGGTTTTAATCTATCAGATTCTAAGCAAGTTAGCAACCTGATTGAACTAGGTTATAACAAAGCAATGAAAGAAATAAACCATAACTTTTAAAATTAATTAGTGTGTCATTCTAATTTTCTTCTATATTTTTTCTTATAGCAATATTCCAATTGTGTATCTTTGTTAAAAGCTAAATTGTGATTAGTTTTTTTATTGATTTAAAAAATATTAATTTGTATTCTAGTAATTCAGTTAGTAATATTGTAATTAAAGATGTTTTTGTGAAAAATAAAGATGGGAAAAATACAGAAAGTGCATTACAAGTTAATAAAGGTATTGAACAACCAGATGTTGTTAATGCCGATGCTGTTAAAAGGTTTAAAAGTAGAAAACGTATTGATTTAAATGCCGATCAGTATGTAGAAGAAATATTAAAAGGGAATATAACTATTTTAGGAAAAGCAATTACTTTAATAGAAAGCTCTCTTCCTAAGCATTTTAAAATAGCACAAGATATAATAGAACAGTGTTTGCCTTATTCAGGAAATTCTGTAAGAGTTGGAATAACCGGAGTTCCCGGAGTTGGAAAAAGCTCGTTTATCGAAGCTATTGGGAGTTATATTACTTCTAAAGGAAATAAACTTGCTGTTTTGGCAGTTGATCCCAGTAGTGAACGTTCTAAAGGTAGTATCTTAGGAGATAAAACGCGAATGGAAAATCTTGCTGCCGACCCGAATGCATTTATCAGACCTTCTCCTTCTGCCGGATCGCTTGGTGGTGTTGCTCGAAAAACTCGAGAAACTATAATATTATGCGAAGCAGCCGGTTTCAATACTATACTTATAGAAACAGTTGGTGTAGGTCAGTCTGAAATTGCCGTACATTCAATGGTAGATTTTTTCCTTTTGCTGATGCTTGCCGGTGCAGGAGACGAACTTCAAGGAATAAAACGTGGAATAATGGAAATGGCTGATGCTATAGCTATTACTAAAGCCGATGGCTATAATACCGAAAGAGCAGAATTGGCAATGTCTGAATATAAAAATGCTTTGCATTTATTTCCTCCAACAGAATCAGACTGGATACCAATAGTACAAACTTGTTCGGCACTTAAAAATATTAGAATTAATGATGTGTGGAATGTAATAGAAGACTTTGTTCGCCATGTAAAGAAAAACGATTTCTTCGAGAAAAAACGAAAAAGTCAAGCGCGATATTGGATGTATGAGTCAATTAACGAATCGTTAAAATCAAATTTTTATTCAAACGAATTTATTAAAGAAAAATTGAAATTATTTGAACAAAGTGTTCTTGATGGAAAAATGAACTCTTTTAATGCTGCTAAAATGCTTCTCGATCAGTATTTTAAAAAATAATATTTTTTATAATAAACTTATTGTTATTTTGTTTGTCAAATATAAATATTTTTATGTGGTTATAATAATGCAATATTTATCAAATATTTTTAAATCTAAAATTTTATAAAATGAAGAATGTATTAATTAGTTTAATTGCCGTTTTGCTTTTGTTTTCTTGCTCAAAAGAACCCAAGTATACAATAAACGGTAATATTATCGGATTAGATGATGGTAAAGTGTTGATGCAGCAAAAAGTTGATGGAGAATGGATTAGCCTAGATTCTGCTATTGTCGAAAAAGGAAAGTTTATTCTAGAAGGCTCTGTTAACATGCCCGAATATTTTATTCTTAAAATCTCAGATACACTAAATCCTATTCAGTTATTTGTTGAAAATAGTGAAATAAATATTAATATAAATACCGATAGTCTTGCTAATACAGAAATTATTGGTTCGGAAAGTAATATAGTTTTCGAAAAATTTAATAAAAAAATCGAAGAATACAGTATACAAATGAAAAATTTGTATAACGATTATATGCAAGCAAATATGAGCGGAGATGTCGATAAGGTTAAAGAGATAGAAGATAAATATACTAATGTGTATGATGAACAGAATGATTTTATTTCAAAATTTATTGGCGAGAATGCAAATTCTGTTGTTGCTCCTTTTGTAGTGTCACGCTACATGATTCATCAATTAGAATTACCACAGTTAGATTCTATTGTTAAGCTTTTTGATGTTAGCTTAGCTGAATCGAAATACATAAAAAAAATTAACGAAAGAATTAGTATTCTTGATAAAGTAGCCATTGGAAAAGATTTTGTAGATTTTACTATGAATGATACATTAGAAAATCCGGTTTCACTTTCCGATTATGTAGGTAAAAGTTACATTCTTATCGATTTTTGGGCTGCTTGGTGTAATCCTTGTAGAAGAGAAAATCCAAATCTAGTTGATAATTATGCAAAATATCACGATAAAGGATTCGAAATTTTTGGTGTTTCATTCGATAAGAAAAAAGAAGCATGGATTAAAGCTATTAAGCAAGATAATATTACATGGCCACAAGTATCCGATTTGGGATATTGGAATAATGCTGCAGGGAAATTGTATGGTATTAATTCTATTCCTTCAAATGTACTTCTCGATAAAGAAGGGAAAATTATTGCTAAAAATGTTAGAGGCGAAGAACTAGGCATAAAACTAGCCGAGATTTTTAATTAGTAAGTAATAAGTAATAAGAATTGTTAAAAAAAAGGCTTTCAAAAAATAAATACTGTTGTAATTCGAGCTTGTTGAGAATTCTATATTTTAAATAATAAACTAAATAGATTTTACGACTTTGCTCAAAATGACAGATTCCATTTTTTGAAAGCCCTTTTTTTATTTGTATAATTCTTAGTTGGAATTCCAACTAATAATTATACTTTTGTGCAAAATAAAAAATGAAAGATAGAAAATCAATAGGAAAGCTTATATCTATTATATATAGATATTCAAATATATATTTTCAGAAAGAATTCATGGAATATAATTTGGGCTATGGACAGATATCTGTATTGATGTATGTGGCATATAAAGAAGCAGCAACATTAAAGTCAATTACAAAATGTTTGAAACTCGATAAAGGAACTACTTCTTTTTTAGTTAGCAAATTAGAGAGTAACAAATATATTTTTAGAAAGAAAAATCAGAGCGATAAACGCGAATATAATATTTTTATCACCGAAAAGGCAAAGAAAATTATCCCCAAAATTAAACAAGCACGAAAAGAGTGGACAGAACTTTTATTAAGCGATTTTTCGGAAGAAGAAAAACTAATGGCTTTTAATTTTCTGGAAAGAATGACGAATAATGTAGAGTATTTGAAGAAAAAAACTGAATCTAATGAGAAAAAATAGCAAAAATATATTAGAAGGACCCATAATCCCAATATTAGTTAAATTAACCTGGCCAATGATTTTCGGAATGCTTGGAATGGTTATATTTAATCTTGTAGATACATATTATATAGGTAAAGTTGGGGTAGATGAGTTGGCTGCTATTGGTTTTACATTTCCTGTTATTATGATTATTTCTAGTATTTCTATGGGAATAGGAATTGGGACTTCTTCCTTAATTTCACGAAGCTTTGTTTCGGAAGAAAAGAAAACTATTCAGCAATATGCAACAGAAGCCTTATTACTTGCAGTAATTGTTATAATTATTTTTGTTATTATAGGTATTCAAACTATCGATCCTGTATTTAAACTTTTAGGCGCTAGCGATAAAATGTTGATATTGATTCACGAATACATGGATATTTGGTATTGGGGGATGATTTTTGTCGTTATTCCAATGGTTGGAAACAATATTATTCGTGCAACAGGCGATACTTTTACTCCCGGAATGATAATGTTAATATCGGCTATTGCTAATATTATTATTGATCCTATTTTAATTTTTGGACTTGGACCATTTCCTGCAATGGGACTTAAAGGAGCTGCAATTGCTACAGTAATTGGAAGATCGTTTGCATTTATGCTTTCTCTTTATGTATTAATAAAACGCGAAAAATTAATTAATATTAAATTGCCAAATCTTAAACATGTGTTTAATACATGGAAAAAACTTTTGATTATTGCAGTACCGGCTTCTGTAGGTATGTTAATTACACCTGTTTCTATAGCTATATTAACTAAGATTATTTCAAAATTTGGAGAAGAAGCAATAGCTTCATTTGGAATTATATCGAAAATAGAAACGTTTGCTTTGCTTGTTGTTCATGCTTTAGCCTCTGTAATGATTATTTTTGCAGGTCAAAATTGGGCAAAAAAACAGTTCGTGAGATTAAATAAAAGCATAAATATTGCTTCTGCTTTCTCTGTTTTGTGGGGTATTATCTTGTTTGTAATTTGTGTATTTGCAGCAGACAATATTGCTCGTATATTCAGTAATAACTTAAATGTAATAAATATTATTTCTAAATATTTACTTATAGTATCGTTCTCGTATATTTTTCAAGGTATATTGATGATAGGAATAACCGTATTTAATGGAATTAATAAACCTTTAAGATCGGCTAGTCTTTTAGCAGTTCGTATGATTGTTTTATATGTGCCACTTGCTTATTTTGCCTCTGAATATTTTGGATTATCAGGTGTATTCTGGGCTGCTTTTATTGCTAATACGCTTGCAGGAATTGTTTCTTATATTAGCTTAAGAACAGTTTTAAAGAAAAATATGGCTCTAAATATAAGTAACTAATTGTAAAGCTAAGATGTATTTTATCTCTATAATTTTATCTATTTAAAGGTTTCTTGAAGTAAAAAGAGTAATTTTGACAAAAATATTTAAAAATTCAATTAATGGCAGAATTAGGTAAGGTTAATAAATTACAGGTTGTTCGAGAAGTCGATTTCGGTTTTTATCTTGATGGAGGAAACGAAGGCGAGATATTATTCCCTAAAAAGTATATTCCCGAAAATTGTAAGATTGATGATTTTGTCGATGTATTTGTTTATCTCGATTCAGAAGATCGTCCTGTTGCAACAACAGAAGAACCTTATGCCATGGTTGGCGATTTTGCATTATTAAAAGCTGTGGCAGTTAATCCTGTTGGAGGGTTTCTCGACTGGGGCGTGTTAAAAGATTTATTAGTGCCTTATAGCGAACAAAAAATAAGATTCGAAGAAGGAAAATATTATCTAGTAAAAATATATATCGATGAGGAATCTAATCGTATTGTTGCATCATCAAAAATCGAAAGATTCCTTAATGCTTCTGCATCAGATTTCGAAGAAGGACAAGAAGTTGATATTATTATAGTTAACAAAACAGACCTTGGTTATAAGGCTATAATAAATAAATCGTATTTAGGTCTTGTTTACAAAAATGAAGTATTTCAAAATCTCGAAAGAGGAAAACAATATAAAGGATATATAAAAAATATTCGTCCCGATGGGAAAATTGACCTTTCTATGCAGAAGTCAGGTTATGAGCAAATCGACGATTTTTCAAAAAAGATAATCCATACACTTAAAGATAATGACGGATTTGTTTCTCTTACCGATAAAAGTTCCCCAGAAGATATTTACGAGAAATTTGGTGTTAGCAAAAAAGTGTTTAAAAAATCAATTGGAGCCTTATATAAAAAGAGGTTAATATCTATCGAAGATGATGGAATAAGAATTAATTAGCACTTTTTAAATATTATGTATAAGTGTTTCATAATTAGGAATACTATTACAATATATATTATTATAACTTCAAAATAACTTAAGATAATTTCGAGTATCTATCAATAGTTTTAAGAGAATAATAAAAATAATTAGATAATTGTATGATATAATGAAAAATACAATTACCTTTGCGCGTCTTTTTAAAAAGACCTGACAATGGATTATTGTCAGTGTAAAATGTTTATAAATCAATGCGTTCTAGGTATTCGGCGATGATTGCTTGGGAGGGATTGGAAATTGGAAAATGAATGAAAAAATTTGAAGAAGTAGGAGTAAATCCCGAAATTTTAAGAGCAATTACTGAATTAGGCTTTGTTGAACCAACGCCAATACAAGAACAGACAATACCGTATTTGTTAAGTAATAAGAAAGATCTTATTGCAAATGCTCAAACAGGAACAGGAAAAACAGCAGCATTTGGATTGCCAATAGTTCAGCAATCTGATGAAAATTCGAAAAAAGTGCAAAGCATTATCTTGAGTCCTACACGTGAATTGTGCGTGCAGATAGCAAAAGATATGGATAATTATTCGAAATATTCGAAAAATATTTCGGTAGTACCTGTATATGGTGGCGCAAGTATAGAAAACCAAATAAATGCCTTAAGAAAAGGAGCTCAAGTAGTTGTTGGAACTCCAGGTAGAGTAATGGACCTTATACGTCGTAAAAAACTTATTTTGTCAGATATTCGTTGGGTAGTGCTCGACGAAGCCGACGAAATGTTAAATATGGGGTTCAAAGAAGATATTGATACTATTTTATCTGAAACACCAAAAGAAAGACAAACATTGTTGTTTTCTGCAACAATGCCAAAAGGAATTTTGTCTATTGCAAAAAAATATATGAATAACCCCGATGAAATTACTGTTGGGAAAAAGAATGCCGGTGCAACAAATGTTAATCATCAATATTATGTAGTTAATGCTAAAGATAGATACCTTGCATTAAAACGTATTGTCGATGTTCATCCGAATATTTATGGTATTATTTTTTGTCGTACCCGTAGAGAAACAAAAGAAATTGCCGATAAGTTAATGCAAGAAGGATATAATGCCGATGCAATACATGGAGATCTTTCTCAGTCTCAACGCGATAATGTAATGAGTCGTTTTAGAAAAAAACATCTACAAGTCTTAGTAGCTACCGATGTAGCAGCTCGTGGCTTAGATGTTAACGATCTTACACATATTATTAATTATAATCTTCCCGACGATATTGAAATTTATATTCACAGAAGTGGAAGAACCGGGCGTGCAGGTAAAAGCGGAAACTCAATTGCTATTATCCATACAAGAGAGCAAAGAAAAATTAAAGATCTAGAGAATATTGTTGGAAAAACTTTCGAAAGACAACTGGTGCCTCTAGGCGATGAAGTATGTGAAAAACAATTGTATAAATTTATCGATAGTATAGAAAATGTAAAAGTCGATGATGCTCAGATAGATAAGTTTATTCCTGCTATTTCAGAAAAACTAGAATGGCTTAGTAGAGAAGATCTTATTAAACATTTTGTGTCGGTTGAATTTAATCGCTTTCTCGATTATTATAAAGGTGCTAGAGATCTTAATGTTCTTGTTAAAGAAAGAAGTAATAATAAGAGAGATTCAAGGAGAGATTCAAGTAGAGATAGAAGAGGATCTAATAGAAACGATAATAGAGGAAGTAAAATAAAAGGCGATTTTTCTCGTTTTCATATTAATATTGGTTCAAAAGACGGAATTAAACCTGTAAATGTTATAGGCTTAATAAACGATAATTGTAAACAAAGAGGTATTGAAATTGGGAAAATCGATATTATGAAAAATTTTGGATTTTTCGAAGTGGAATCTAAGCATGAAAAAGATGTCATTAATGGTTTTAAAAATAAAAAATTTAACGATGTAGATCTTACTGTGCAAATTGCAAAACAGCACGAACAAACTTTAAAGAGTTCAGATGCTTCTTATACTAAACCTAGAGCTAAACGTAAACGGAAAAATTCGTAAGAATAGATTTCTATATAAATAGTATTAAGCAGCTCGGCATATGTCGGGCTGCTTTGTTTTTATAATCATATATTTTTTAATGTTTTATAGCATTTTAAGACTAATGATTTTATTATATCAATATTTCAAATTATTTTAGCATAAATTTAAAAAAAAGGAATAAATAAACTTTAGTTTTAACGCTGGGCACATATTTATGTTAAACAAATTGATATTGTGCCTTTGAAAAAATACTTATATGAATTACGATCTTATAATAATAGGTAGTGGTCCCGGAGGATATGTTGCGGCAATTAGAGCTTCGCAATTAGGAATAAAAGTTGCTGTTGTTGAACGTTCAGAGATAGGTGGAATATGCTTAAATTGGGGATGTATTCCAACAAAATCGCTTTTAAAAAGTGCGCAAGTATATAAATATTTAACTCATGCCAACGAGTATGGTGTTATAGCCGAAGGAGAAATTATTCCCGATTTTGAGCAAATGGTTACTAGAAGTCGCGGTGTTGCCGATAATATGAGTAAGGGAGTTCAATTTTTATTTAAGAAAAATAAAATTGAACATATTCAAGGTATTGGCAAATTAATAGATAATAAGACGATTGAAGTTACCGATAAAGAAGGAAATAAATCGAATGTTAAAGCCGACAAGATTATTCTTGCAACCGGAGCTCGATCAAAAGAATTGCTAAGTTTAAAGCAGGACGGTAAAAAAATAATAGGATATCGCGAAGCTTTAACTTTGTCTAAAAAACCAAAATCGATGATTGTGGTTGGATCCGGAGCTATTGGGAGTGAGTTTGCAAATTTTTATAACTCTATAGGAACTAAAGTAACATTAATAGAATTTTTACCAAATATTGTGCCTAACGAAGACGAAGAAGTATCCCGTACTTTAGCTCGCTCTTTTAAGAAAGCAGGAATAAAAATAATGACAAAAGCGTCTGTAGAATCTGTCGATACTACCGAGAATTTATGTAAAGTAACAATTAAAACAAAAAAAGGAGAAGAAATTGTCGAAGCAGAAATTGTTCTTTCTGCTGTTGGAATAACACCTAATATCGAAAATTTAGGAATCGAAGACTTGGGAATTGAACTCGAAAAAGGAAAAATAAAGGTAGATGAGTATTATAGAACAAATATTTCCGGAATATATGCTATTGGGGATATTGTTCATGGTCCTGCACTTGCTCATGTTGCTTCTGCCGAAGGAATTGCATGTGTTGAGAAAATTGCTGATGTAAAAACAGAAACAGTTGATTATAACAATATTCCGGGATGTACTTACACTAATCCGGAAGTTGCTTCTATGGGACTTACCGATAAAATGGCTATTGAAGCTGGTTACGAAGTTAAAATAGGAAAATTCCCTTTTATGGCATCAGGAAAAGCCGCTGCTGCAGGCGAAAAAGAAGGTTTTGTAAAATTAATATTCGATGCTAAATCCGACAAATTGCTTGGAGCTCATATGATTGGAGCTAATGTAACAGAGATGATTGCCGGCTTAATTGTAGGAAAAAAAATGAACATTACTGCTCACGAACTTATTAAATCTATTCATCCTCATCCAACAATGTCGGAAGCAATTATGGAAGCTGCAGCAGATACTCACGATGAGGCTATTCATATTTAAGATTTACAGTAAATGTTTAAATCAGGATTAATTTAAAAAATGATTAAACGAAAATGATTTTTTTTAATCATAGTAATATGTAATTTTAATTATACGATTATATTAAATCATCGTCTATAATTTTTGGTAAAAAATAGTATCAATTAAAAATGTAAAATATTATGAAACGTGTATTGCTAATTATTACTGTATTAGTTTGTTCGATTAGTACCTCGCTTTTTGCTCAGAAAAATATTAATTCTAGCGCTCTTAACGAGATAAAAGCATCTTTTGTTAAAGATGAATATACTAAATCAGCTATGAATGCTGTATCAACAAATAATATTAAAGACTTAGTTCTTAATAGAGAAAATGTTGGAACTGTCGATCATTATTTTAAATATAAGATTGATGTAAGTGGTATAACAAATCAAAAAAGTTCGGGAAGATGTTGGATGTTTACAAGTTTAAATATTTTTCGACCACTTGTTATGAAGAAGCTTAATGTAAGCTCTTTCGAGTTTTCTGAGAATTACTTATATTTCTGGGATATATTTGAAAAAGCAAATTTGTTTCTCGATAATATTATAGAAACAGCCGATAAGCAAATAGAGAATCGATATGTCGACCATTATTTTTCGTCTCCGGTTGACGATGGTGGTGTATGGAACTCATTTTCGAATTTAGTTGTAAAGTATGGTGCTGTTCCAAAGGAAGTTATGCCAGAAACAAATTCAAGTTCAAATACTCGCTTTATGATTCGCATGATTAATAGAAAACTACGCGAAGATGGTTTAGAATTACGAAATCTTATAGAGAACGGAACAAAAAAGAAAAATGCTTATCTTACTAAAGTATATATGTTAAAAGATATATATAGAATGTTAGCTATAAATCTTGGAGAACCACCAGCAAAATTCTATTGGAGGTATAAAGATAAAAATGGAAAGATTAGTGAATTAAGAGAATATACCCCTCAAGGTTTTGTTAAAGAAGTTCTTCCCGAAACTATTTTCGGCGATTATGTTATGTTAATGAACGATCCTACTCGTGAGTATTTCAAATATTACGAAATAGAAAATTACAGAAATGTTGAAGAAGGAGTAAATTGGAAATATATAAATCTTCCAAACAAAGATTTAAAGCGCATGGCTGTTGAGTCGATAAAAAATAACGAAGTAATGTATGCATCTTGCGATGTTGGCAAGCAGCTAAATAGTGATGAAGGAATATTAGATGTTAATAATTACGATTTTGAAGCAATTTATGGAGTTAAGTTTGGAATGAATAAGAAGCAAAGAATCCTTTCCGGAGAGAGTGGTTCATCTCATGGAATGGCTCTTGTAGCTGTAGATGTTGACGAGAACGAAAATCCTGTAAAATGGCAATTCGAAAATAGTTGGGGACCCGATAGAGGACATAATGGATATTTAACTTTTACCGATGAGTGGTTCGATAATTATGTGTTTAGATTAGTTATTAATAAACGATTTATCGATAAGAAGATATTAGAAATTCTTGAACAAGAACCAATTTTGTTACCACCTTGGGATCCTATGTCATAGTTTATTTAATTAAGAAAAAATAATAAAAAGAGATTGTAGCAGACTTGTTACAAGCTCTTTTTTGCATTATTGAGGATTTGGGTAATTTATTTACTTTGTTTGTTCAACTCTAGCACTAAAAATCTCTTTTGTATAACTGCTTTGCAATAAAGCTACTAAGAATGATATTGTTACAATTGCAAAAATTATTATAACACCCAAACTTAAGCTATTGGTAGAATGTTTTGTGCGTGTGTTTATTGAAGTATTCATAATATTTAATTTATATTTTGTGGAGCGTAAATTAATCCGTTAAATATTATACAATTAGAAGAATTCTCTTTAATCGCATAGAAAAAGGGTTTGTTAATACATAAACTAATTGTTTCGGAAGTGTTAAACTGTTCAGTATTCGAAAATATTGCGTTAGAATCAGAAAAAATTACTTTATTACTACCGAAAATAATCGAAGATAAATCGCCAAGACTATTAGAGATAGCCGAAAAATTATTCTCTTCTAATGTATTATCTAATCCTATCGACTCAAGAATATCTGTTAAATTTGTTGAATATTCAATTTCTAAATATGGAATACTAAGATTTATTGTTTTCCGTTCAAATTTTGAATTCCATGCTTCCCAGTTTGTGCAATTAAGCTTAGTTAAAATGTCATTTATTGTTTTAGTTTGTTTTGGTAAGATTATTACAACATTATAGTTGCTGTTATCCGAAGGAATACTAACAATTTCCATATCTTCAAAAGACAGATAATCATATGTTTCAGTAGTATTCATATATTTTGTTTGAACAATATTATCATCTGTTATATAAAACGATTCATTGTAGGAATTATGGAAATTATGTTCCCACGATAAATTGTAAAAAGATGCATTTGCATAAATAATTTGATTGGTTTCTATTTCGTTATCATAAAAATTATTAAATATGCTAGTTCTAGAATTTAGCATTGCCCAATTGTTAATGCTATCTTTAATACAGGTATTAAAATTGATATTTTTAATTTCTGTATTTAAAAAAAATTTTGTAAGATTCGAATAAGTAGAATTTATGTCGATATTGTTATCAATCCAAAGCGAGTTTTTATATTGTAAATTTGTACTTGAACTATTTGCCGCAAACGATTCTAATATTTTTTTATAAGAATTGTTTATTTCATCTGTATTTAGGCTATTTAAATCTAAGAATTTTGCAATTTTATATTTTGTATTTTCATCACATCCATTATATAATGCTGTAATTGAAATTGATGTTGAAAGCGGGGAAATTGAGATGTTATTATTATCAGAATTAATTTCTTTTAAAATAGAAAAACCAAGTTTATTAATAGACGAAATAATTTCTGTTTCATTATCATCGAATATTATCGAGCCTAAATCTATAGAATCAGTTTCACACGATAATCCTAACATTAGAAAAAAGTAAAGTATTATTGTTTTATTTTTTTTTATCATTATGATAACTAGTTATTTGTATTAATTTGTCGAGCGTTAATTATTAGATGCAAATATTCACAAAAAGGTTGCGTAAGATTGATTTTAATTTGTGTGTTTTTAACGCAACCATATTTAATAAATAAACATCTTATTAATGTCTAGAATTATTTTTAAGAATAGCATGCTTTTTGTTCAATTAAAATTACTTAAATTTGTAATGGTTTAATTGGGGAAAAGGTATTTTGGAAATTAGTAAAGAAATAATAAAGTCATGTATTAAAGGCAAACGCGATGCACAAAAAAAACTGTATCAAATGTATGCAGATAAGATGTATGGTGTGTGTTTGCGGTATGCCGATAATAAAGACGACGCTAATGATATTCTTCAAGATGGCTTTATAAAAGTATTTAGTAATATAAAAAAATATTCGTTTAAAGGTTCTTTCGAAGGATGGATAAGGAGAATAATAGTAAATACAGCTCTCGAAAGATTTAGAGATAAAAATTATTTGTTTGCAGTAAATAATGAATGTAAAATAGAAAATTTTGATTGCGAGTATAATCATGTTATTGAAGAAATCTCTGTAAAAGATATTTTTAATATCATTAATACACTAACACCTCAATACAAAACAGTATTTAATTTATATGTTATTGAAGGATATTCGCATAAAGAAATTGCCGATTTGTTAAATATAAAAGAAGGAACATCAAAATCGAATCTTTCAAGAGCACGAGAAATATTGCAAAAGAAAGTAACCCAAAATAATAGAATAAAAGTTAGTAGTGTTTATTAAATGAATAAAATAGAAATGAATAGCGACCACATTATTAAACATAAGTTTAATGAGTATTCCGAAACGCCTCCTAAGGATGTTTGGAATAATATCGATAGTTATCTATCAGGTAAGAGGCTTGCTAAAAGAAAATTTGTATTTAAGATTGCTGCATCTATTACTATTTTATTTATTGTGGGAGGGGGATTCTTTATTACACAGAATGCTCTTTTGAAGAAAATTGTTGTTTCTGAAAATAGAATAATTAAAAATAAACAAGTAGAAAAAAATATTGTTTACGACGAAAAAGATAATATTGCCGACAAGAATAGTGAAGCAGTAATTTCTAAGAAACAAAAGAATAAGATAGAACCTAGTTTGCCTAAAAGATATATAAAAGTATACAATAATAATGTAGAGAAAAATAATTTGATAGCTTATCAAAAGATAGAATATATTAAACCTATTCCTATAAAGATAAAAAAAAGAATTAACACTATTGCAAACAAATCTCTTATTAGGGAAAATATTATAAAGAAAAACGATGACTTTCAATTTAACTTAATAGCCGAGAATACTATAAAAAATAAAAAATCGAAAAATTATAAAATTACTGTTGGCGGACAATTTTCTCCAACATATTCGTACAGGCATTTGGGGTCATCGGTTAATAATCGAAATTATTATAATAGTGTAGAAAATGGATTATTAACTTTCTCGGGAGGTTTTACAGTTCAAGTCGAGACAAATAAAAGATTATCTGTGCAAACAGGAATATATTATGCATCAAACGGACAACAATTAAACCAAATAAATACTTATTCAAACATTGCATATAATCAGAGAAATATGGATGATAACTCAAGTTTTGTAAAAGAAAACTCTTTTGTTATTGGTAATTCTTTAGGAGATGTGCAATTTAATTCAAAATATGTATTTGTCGATCAAACTTATGTTAGAGTTGATGTAGCATCTTCTAATAAAATATTCTTCGATAGTAATAATCCAAATTTTTATGATATTGGAGCTAGAATTATTCAATCATACAATTATATAGAAATTCCATTTTTATTAAAATATAAATTAATCGATAAAGATATTGATTTTAGTATTTTGGGAGGATTAAGTACAAATATGCTCGTAGGAAATAATGTTTTTTTGCAATACGATGGTAAAAAAGAAAGAATTGGAGAAACAGCAAACTTACAGAAGATTAATTATAGTAGTACTATGGGATTTGGCATTGAATATTCTATTTTTAATAATATTAGAGTAAAGTTAGAACCTACAATTAATTACTATTTAAACTCAATTAGTAATAATTCAAGTATTGATTCTCATCCATATTCGATTGCTGTTTTTTCTGGCATAAATTACACATTTTAAAGAGTATCCTTCTTCTTTCTTTTTTAAAAAAGTTAATTTTGTACCTTTTATTTTTAAGATACAAGAAAAATATATTGTATTAATTCATAACTTATGTATAAGAAAAAATATTTTTTATTAATAATTTTTTTCATTGTTTTTTTTGCAATTTTTAATTTTTCAAAAAGAAATAATGAGATTGGAGATATAGAATTCCAAAACTATTTTAATAAGAACTATTCAATTTTTGCATTAAACCTTCCCGATACTATTTCGTTTGCTAATGAAAAAGTCCCAATGGATTTTTTGACGTTCGCGAAGCATTCGATCAAGAACTACTAATAAATACATATTGGCAATCGCAAACATTGTTGCTTATTAAACTATAACTTCCCAATTAGCACGTAATAATTTTAAAAAAAAGCCATAAACAATTATGTTATATGATTTTTTTATATTTTTGCTATTACGTGTAACGTAACAGATTAATGATATGAGCAAATTTCCAGATTGGGTATTAAAGTATAAGAAAAAAGGGACAGAACTCAGAGAGATAAGAGGCTGTTATTATGTTTATGAAGTTTCGAGTAAATGGGATAAAGAATTAAAACGTCCAAGAAAAATTACAGGTTCTTATTTAGGGCGAATAACAGAGGCTGAAGGATTTATTCCTAAAAAAACAAAGCAAGTGCAAATAGACCAAAAAGCAGACGCACCAATATTAAGCGTAAAAGAAACAGGGATAACAGATTTTATAGAGATAAACTTACATCTTTACATCTCCCTGTTAAGAAAACATTTCCCTAATAATTGGCAATCAATTTTAGCATTAGTTTACGGGCGTTTTGTTGAAAGTAGTCCGATGAAAAATATGAAATTTCATTATGAAAACAGTTATATTTCAGAGCTATATCCGGAAGCTAAAATTTCAAAGAACAGTATCTCAAAATTACTAAAAGAGCTTGGTAGAGACAGAACAAGCATTGTTGAATTTTTAAAAGAATTTAATCAAGAGGATGATAAAATTATATTCGATGGTACTGATTTAGTAAGTAATTCAAGAAAAATGGATTTTCCTAAATTAAGCAAAACCAAAAAAGGAGGTTTTGATTTTTTATTCAATATTATGTTTATTTTTTCCGTAAAAAGTCAGCTTCCCATTTATTATAGGATTTTACCGAGAAATATAAAAGATGTAAAATCATTTAAGTTAAGTTTACTCGAAAGTAATATTACAGATGCCTTAATTGTTTTGGATAAAGGATTCTACTCTGAAAATAATATTAAAGAGTTAAGAAATGAAAATCTTAATTATCTAATATCATTGCGAAGAAACAATAAATTAATTGATTATAGCGTTTTTGGAAAAGGAGTTAAGTCAGAATTTGATGGATATTTTACGTATGAGGATAAAATAATTTGGCACAAAATATCATATTCAGAGAAAGGTAAAATACACACATTTTTAAGTGATGAATTAAAAACAGAAGAGTCGTCAGATTATCTAAAAAGAATTAAAACACATCCTGAAAAATACTCAATTAAAGATTTCCATATTAATGTGAAGAAATTTGGAACGTTATCAATTTTAACAAATACAGATAAAACAGCCGAAGAAATATACAGTTTTTATAAGAACAGAAATCAAGTAGAATTAATGATTGATGCTTTTAAAAACTTAATTGACGCAGATAATAGTTATATGCAGAATGAATTCTCATTAGAAGCTTGGATGTTTATTAATTACATCGCACTGCATTGGTATTATGTAATACTTAATAAATTAAAGAGTACTAATTTAAATTATAAATATTCACCAATGGATTTAGTGAAATTTCTAAAAGAAATTAAAAGGGTAAAATTTAATGGTAAATGGTATAATGCAGAAATAACTGCTAAAACTTCAGAAATTATTGAAAAATTATATCATATTACGTAATTCTTGGGAAGTTATAGTTTAAGTTTTTTGTATTTGGATAATGAAGCAACAAACTTTATGGGTGCATATTATTTTGATAAGATATTAGCATTAGGGTTCAAATACATTATTGTATATTGACAAAGAATTAATTTTCTGATTAGAATATTTATTAAGGAAAAAGGAAGCTGTATTCAGGTATTTTGACTGGAATAAAAATAGACTTTGAGTAAAGTGCAGCCACACAATTTTAGGGCTACGGTCTATAACAGCGGGTCAAATTCAAGCGGGGTTGTATTGGTTTCTTGACAAAAATATTATCTTTAACAATAATAATGGTTTGACAGTGAGTCAAGGGAAAACCCCGCCAGAACTTACCCGCAGACCGTTAC
>Ga0190306_1000046_pt1 | contig 50058 bp, 39 predicted proteins | sample 48700734_MG_FD_161657 | JGI IMG/M metagenome (GOLD analysis project Ga0190306, IMG submission 161657) | Hydrothermal vent sediment bacterial communities from Southern Trench, Guaymas Basin, Mexico - 4870-07-3-4_MG | ecosystem: Environmental > Aquatic > Marine > Hydrothermal vents > Sediment ... | reverse complement strand
GTAAGAGACATAAATGAATTAAAAATTAAGGAAGCAAAAAACTGGATTCTATCAATAAAAAAAGCAGGTTTACCAATTTATAAAGTATCACTTGTAGATTACTATGAGAGATTTTCTTTTGCTTTAACTCCCTTTATTGTAATTTTTATATCCAGTTCCCTTGGTGGACGATTTAAGAAAAATATATTGTTAATGAGTTTATTATCCAGTTTAAGTATCTCCGTTCTATATTATGTTATCAAAATGATATTGATTCTTTTAGCAAAACAGGGTTATCTTCAAGCAATTACCGGAGCATGGGGTACCTTTTTCATTTTTACATTAGCCGGTATAATTATGTACAGGAAAGCAAGAACGTAAATTGTGGAGAATAAATGATATTTAAGACTTTAAAACAGGACAATAATACAAAGGCAAGAACCGGAATATTAACATTGCCTCATGGTAAAGTACTTACGCCTGCTTTTATGCCTGTTGGTACAAATGGAACTATAAAAGCAATCCATCATGAAACTGTCGAAGATATGGGTTATAAATTAATACTGGGGAATACCTATCATCTATACCTGCGTCCAGGTGTAGAAGTTATTAAACATTATGGCAGTTTACATAAATTTTCAAACTGGCCGCATAACATTCTTACAGATTCGGGTGGATTCCAGATATTTTCTCTTGCAACTTTCCGCAAAATTCGGGAGGAAGGTGTCCGGTTCCGTTCACATATTGACGGTTCATACCATAATTTGACACCTGAAGATGTTGTTGGCGTTCAGGAAGCTCTTGGAAGTGATATACAAATGTGCCTTGATGTCTGCACCCCCCCTGATATAAGTCATAAAGAGGCTCTGGAAGCAGTAAATATAACTACCGGATGGGCAAAAAGAGCAAAAAAACGGTGGCTGGAATCTGATGAAAGTTATGATGGTAAACTTTTTGGAATATTACAGGGTAATTTTTATGAAGATTTAAGAAAGAAAAGCGCAGAGGAAATACTGGAACTGGACTTACCTGGAATTGCCATAGGGGGGCTTTCTGTAGGTGAGAGTACAGATAAATTCCTGCAGTTTCTTTCCTATAGCTCAGAATTACTTCCATTAACAAAGCCTTCTTATCTAATGGGAATAGGTACCCCTGATTACATTCTTGCAGCAGTAGAAAATGGAATTGATTTGTTTGATTGTGTTTATGCAACCAGGATTGCAAGAAATGGTACAGTTTTTACAAAAAACGGACTACTTGCTTTAAAAAAAGCCACTCACGCATTGGATAAAGGTCCCATTGAAGAAACTTGTACCTGTCGGGCCTGTACTCAATATTCAAGGGGATACATGAGGCATCTATTTAAAACAAATGAAATGCTTGGCCCAATGCTGGCAACAGAACATAATCTTAATTTCTTATATAAATTTGTGAGTGATATTAGAAAACATATATCCAACGGATCTTTTCTTCAATTTAAGAAAGATTTTTTAAATCAATACTTCTATAAAAAATCACAAAATGGATAGAGAATCAAATTTACATAAAAGTACAGTAACTACATTTATAGTTATGGGGGCAACATTTTTATCCAGAATACTCGGTTTTTTAAGGACAGCTGTAATTACTTCTATTTTTGGTGCTTCAGGAACAGCAGACGTAATAAATCTGACATTTGCCATTCCTAATAATTTAAGAAAACTTATGGCTGAAGGAGCCCTGTCTGCTGCATTTATTCCAGTTTTAAGTGAAACAATTAAAAAAGACAAAATAAATAACTCAAATCTTACTCAGAAAGTATTTGGGAACATAGTCGGCTTTCAGTTGATTATTATTGTGCCTGTAAGTGTTGTAGCCATAATCTGGGCAAGACCACTTATTCAATATGTATTAACTCAATTTCATAATAAAGAACAGTTGGATTTATCTGTTTCATTATTTAGGTATTTTATTAATTATCTGTTATTTATATCTTTGAGTGCAGTTATTATGAGTCTCTTGAACAGTCTGAACCATTTTTTTATACCGGCTGTTACACCAATTCTATTTTCAGTATCAGTATTGTTGTCAATTTTACTTTTTCATAAATCAATAGGTGTTTATTCTATGGCCATAGGTGTGCTAATAGGCGGCCTTGCCCAGATAATTTTTCAATATCCTCTATTAATAAAACTCGGTTATAAATTAATTCCGAATTTTTCTTTTAAAAATAAATACTTTAAAAAAATAATGAAACAATGGCTGCCTGTTGTAGCTACTTCGTCTATATTTACAATTAATCAGCAAATTGCTTTTTTATTTTCGTCGGGTCTTCAAAATGGAAGTACATCTGCTTTGGTAAATGCACTGGTATTCTGGCAATTGCCCTTCGGAATATTTTCGGCATCAATAACAACTGTTTTATTTCCCCGAATGAGCAGACAGGCCCTAAATGATGATTTGGAAGGTATCAGAAATTCTTTAAACTATGGTTTAAGACTACTATTCGCTTTATTGATACCATCTACAATTGTGTACCTTTTTTTTGGAAAGATAATTATTGCAACTGCACTACAGAGGGGTTTGTTTACTTCCGAAAATACTATTATGACAAATAAAGTTCTAATGGCATACAGTATAGGATTATTTAGTATTGGAGGATATAATTTTCTTCAACGATTTTTTTATTCCACTAGAAAATATCATATACCTTTTTACGTATCTTTACTTGTTTGTATTTTGGATGTAACTTTGTCACTTTATCTCAAACAAACTAAATTACAGGTAGCGGGTCTTGCACTGGCAAATTCAGTTTCATTTACAATTGGTTTTTTAATTCTTCTAATATTGAGTCGAAAACCATTAAAAAAATTAAATGGAATTCTTTTGGTAAAATCATTTATTAAAGTTTTAGTATCTGTTGTACCAGCTTCCTTAATATCCATATATATACATAAGTACCTTACAAACACATGGAATAGTGCATCTATATATTACAATCTTATGGTAATATTGCTTATTATTTTTGTATGGCTGACTTTGACTTTTATAATGTATAAATTACTGGGTCTCGAAATAGTTGATTTTGTTTTGAAAAGAAGGTCAAAAAATGTATAAGACTTATATTTTACTATTTATTTTTTTATTAATTATCGTATTTTCCCCCTTGGCGGATAATAAGGCAGATATACAGTCTTTGAAAGAAGACAGATTGGAAACAATACAATATGGAATTGTTTCACAGGTAACTGATTTAATAAAACAGCTGGAGATTGAAAAAAACTTTGATTTTAATGAAGAGTTTATGGAATTGTTAAAAGTATCAATTAACAACAGACTGGATCAAAGTATTATAAATTTATATAAACTTTCGGATGATGACAGAGCTGTAGAATTTATATTTCATAAACTCCGGGATGATTTTAATTTGAGTGATGAAAATCGTATCAGCTATATTGAGTATATTTCAAAATATCAAAATCCGGAGATTACCGAATTTTTAAAAACACTCATAGATGAAAAAAGTAATTCTGTGTCTATTGCAGCTATTGTAGCTTTAGGAAAATCCAATTCTAAAATTGTTATCCCTGATTTGATTGAATATTTACAGGATCCATTGATTGATGATCTTAGAAAACCTGTAATTGTAGAAGCGTTAGGTAATTTAAAAGCTGAAGATGCACTGGAGACTATTACAGACTTTGCTACAGACATTTACAGTAATAATAAATCTTTAAGATGGAAAGCTGTTGTAGCGCTTGGAAACATTGGTTCCCTGGAAAGTTTATCTGTTTTGAAATCATTATTTTCAGATACCGATCCGTATTTAAGAAACTATACATTAACAGCAATCAAAAATTTTCCACTTAAGGATATAAAACCAATTTTAATACAAGGTTTGAAAGATTCTTCATGGAGGGTAAGAGTTAATGCGGCTGAAAGTCTGGGAGAGCTAAAGGTTAAAGATGCTGTTCCTATATTAATTTACAAAAGTAAAAATGATCCGGATGTTAAAAATGTAAGAGCTGCAACTTTAAGTGCTCTGGGGGAAATAGGTGGTAAAGAAGCATTTGATTTTATAAGAGAATTATATACTGACGATCGAACAGTTATAAATTTACGGACTATTTCAATTTCAATATTAGCAGAAAAAGATCTTTCGAATTCTCTTAAAACAATAAAAGAGCTAATAACAGTAGAATGGGATAAAGCAAATACCAATATTCTTGACTATACTTGCAAAACACTTTCGACTACAAAAGATTCCTCCTTAAAAGAATTATATAAAAAAATGCTTGGTTATGATAAAACTATAAATTTAAAGCTTTATGCCCTTAGAGGCATAAGGTTAAATTCAATGAGCTCCTTAAAAGATGATGTTGAGTTATTAACTGGAGAGGATAATCCTGATTCCATAAGAAAACTTGCTATAGATGTATTGAAGGATATTTAGTATCTCTGAAATCGGGTAAGCCTTTCCTATCCACCAAATGCATTATCCTATTAAGCCTCTCTACCGGTGATATCCATTCCTTAAATACAATTGAAGTTGCAATACCATTTTTATTTACAACACGAATAGGCAGATTCAAGCAATCTTTTACTTCACCCTTAGGCAAATCCGGAAAAAATTCACTAAGGATTGGTTTGAATGTTAGCAAATCATCTTTAAGTATAATTTCTGCGATTCTTTTTCCTGTTGGAATTATAAAAATTAAAAAATATTCAGAACCTGCACCACCGACTGAAAGAGGATGATTATTCCCAATTACATGAATATTCCGTTGCCCGATTTGTCTATTCTGATTTTCTACAATCATTTCAATAATAATTTGGCCTGGTTCAATATTTTTTCTTAGTTCAGAAAAGCTTTTTACATGATTGGAACTGCTGACAGTTTTAAACTCCTTATTCCTTCTCATGTTTTGATTGTTAGCTTCATTATTAGAGAATTTTATATTTCTAAATAGGTTTATTATGACAAGACCTATAATTATTAACAGAATTATTCCAATTATTATATATAAAATTATTCGTGTGTTTACCTTATCATAACTTCCTTTAATTTCGGGATCAAAGTTATAATTTAAATATCCGGTTCTGGGATAAGCTCTGTAATTATCATTAAATATTAGTTCAATAGCTGTGTTGTGTACTCCCTTTCCCCAATCTGATGGCAGTTCAATTATAAACGTACTGGCTTTTTCATCCTGGGCTTTTACATTAATAGTATAGGACTTATTGGTAAGACTTATTCCTTTGGTATTTATACTTGCAAGTTTTAAGAGAACAGGTTCCGGTAAAGGATTCTTAAAGATAAACTGAACTTTGAATGAATTACCAACAAAACCCAGATCTTTAGGAAAAATAATTTCAGGAGATCCTGTCATTTCATGATTATCAGCATTTTTAGAAGAAATAATTTCTTCATTAAGTGTTTCTGCTATGGTTGGAAATAAATCATTTCTATTTTCAGAACTAACATTTACACTATTGGAACTATTAGATTGTTCATTGGTAATATTGTCAGAACCATTACCAGTAAATGGAAACTGGATTAAGGATACGTGCCATCCCTGTCTTTTCATATTTTCTGATATTTTTTTTATATCATCCAGATTAGCGCCGGAAACAGGATAAGAACTGTCCGGTGGAGGATCATGAATACCGTCTGTAAGTATTATAATATTTTTAATACTGTTAAGCCTTAGTTTTGATGTATATTCATACAGAAAAGAAAATGCTGAAATTAGATCTGTATATTTTCCCACAGGTTGAAGAAGTAATATTCTGTTTAAAATATCGGTAATTTCAGATTCACCAGTTATTATTCTTGAAATTTCATATTCCGGATAATCATTAAAACTTAATAAATGAAATGAATCACCCATCTGTAATTGTTGTTTAACAATATCGTTTATAAGATAATTTACAGTCCCTGAATAGTAGGGAACCATACTTACAGAAGTATCCAGTAACACTATATTATCAATTTGTTCTGGGACCAGCCAATTTGTAATTATTATTGAAAATAATAATATTAATATGGACTTTTTCATTTCACAACCTCAGTAAACAGTAAAAATATGTACATCAGTCAACCCGGTTTAAATATTTTTAACCATATAGATTTACTATTAAAAATCCGCAGCACTTATACTATCAACTCTGTATTTATAATCTCTTTCATTGATTTCAAAAGCAACTTCGTCTCCAACTTTATGTTTCCAGAGTTTATTACCAAAAGGAGACAAATAAGAAATACAGAAATTCGAAGGATCAGACTCCCATGGTCCAAAAAATGTAAATACTTCTTCTTTATCTGTTTTAAGATTAAATAATTTAACTTTAGTACCAAAGGATATTTTAGAAGGATCTATTTCAATTGGATTAAAAATGGATGCTCTTTCCAGATCTTCCTTTATCTTCCCTACTGCAGAATTTAACTGTTCCTGTTTTTCTTTACCGGCTTTATATTCTGCATTTTCCTTTAGGTCTCCCATATCTATGGCTGCACCAATTTCTTTCGAATTAAGAGGGATTTCCACTTCAATGATATTTTGAAGTTTTGCCTGCTTTTCCTCAAAACTCTTTCTTGTAACAATAAGTCCTCTGGAAACCATTTCCTTTTCGCTCTGACCATGAAATTTGAAATCAGGGAACCTGCTGAGTACAGTAGATTTAAGTTCCAGTTTAACGGCAGGATCAAGATCTTTTACGTCATTTACAAGAGAAAAAATTCTGTTTAAGGAATCCTCATCAGCTGTTTCCAAATGTAAGGGCAGATTATTTTCTTTGAATAGAAAATTTAGAATCTGTTTATTGATTTTTCTGTTAAAACTAACTTCTCTCTTATTATTTATTTCACGAAAAGATATGTCCAGGAGGTGAATCATGCTTATTAAAACTTTTTCAAAAGGAATATTGTAATCCGTTTTCCAAAGATCGTGTTCTGTATTCCTTGCAAGCCATATAAAGGCCTCTCTTTTATCTTTGTAATGATAAAGTGCTTTATTATACAAATCTTTTAAAAGGTCTTCATGGTTTTCTTCTTTAAGGATATCAATAATATATTTAGAAAGATTATAAGGAAAAAGTTTTACAAATATTTCCGGCCATTCCTTAAAACTGTTCCTGGTTGTTTTAAGAAAAAGAAGTCTTAAATCACTATCTTCAAGTTTGGAAAAAATATCTTCTATTTCATCCATATTATGAAGCAAATCTTTAAAGTTGTAAGTTAATCCGGGATTAAGAAATGGGTATACAGTTATTATATCATTTATAATTAAATAACTTGAGACCGCAAATACAGTTGTAAGGGAATCTTCTTTTAGAAACCCGGTAAAATAATTAAATATTTCACCAAAATATTCTGATTCCGGATTAGAATCAACAAGGAATTCCCTGAATATTTTTAATTTACCGAAATAACCATGTTCTGCTTTAAATCTGTTATAAGTCTTTTCATCAAATGCCATGGGAGTATCTCTTACTACAAAATAATCTATCTTTTCGGGAACATTACCAAAAGCCGGATCAGTTTTTAATTTTTTTCTTGCCTCTGTACTCCAGGTAGACCATTCCCCGGCACTTAAGATTGAAGGTACCAATTCAGCTTTAATCTGTTTCATATTAACAACATTATCAAAACTCTTTATTACGGTTTTTAATGCCCAGGGAACGTTTCCTTTAATTGCGTCATGCAGCTTTTCTTTAGGCCATACACTTTTTAATACCCAAATATGATCCTTTTTTAAACTGGTAAGAGCACTGACTGCCATTTTAAGTGACATAGTATGTCCACGTTTTCTGGTAAAATCTATTATTATTGTATCACCTTTTATATTCCGTATAAGACCGATCCCCCATGATTTATGAGAAACAAAAGTTCCCTTGTCTACAGAAATATGCTTTTCAAAATCACTTATTGCATCATGAACATTCCTCCAGCTCTGATTAAGATTGGATAATCTTATATATTCTTCCAGATTACTGTGTTCCTTATACTTCTGTCTAAAAGCTTCTGTTATTTCTCTTCTTGCAAGCACATTTTTGGAATCGTAATACAATATTTTTTTAAGAATGCTAATACATTTATCCCATTGTTCTTTTTCTTTATGAATTGAAAATAGATCCTCAAGAAGTTGTAATGCCCGTTCAGGACTGTTTATTTTTGAAACCTTTTTTTCAATATGAAAGAAAAAATCGGTTTCATCAGGGATCAAAACAACTAATTTATGCCAAACTACTTTTACATTCGAAAATGATTTTTTATTGATATATCTATGAATTGCTCTTTTATAATATTCTACAGCCATTTCGATATTGGATTCTTCTTCTTCAATTTCCGCCAGATGTCGAACTATATCAGCTTCCTCATAATCAACTTTTATCAGTCGTTTCCAAATATCGTATTTTTTATCTTTTTTATTTTCATGTTCATAACAATCTGCAAGTGTTCTAAGAGAAAAGACATTTTCACCAAAGGTTAAAATACGGTTACAAAGGAATTCAACAATATTCCATTTTTGATTATCTGAAAAAATATTTATAATTTTTATTAAATTCCCATCATCAATTACCTGTCTCTTTATAGCTATGATACCGGACAAATACAATGCAATAATACTGTTTTTTGTATGAACCAGATGTTCATCACAAGCAGCTTTGATTTCAATTTCAGTCTCAGGATCCTCTACACTATCCAGAAGGGTATCCAGTTCACTTAAATGATTTATTGTGTAACTATTAAGAGTAGCCCTGGTCCATTTTTCTTCATTTAAAAGTTCGTTTACTTTGTTTACCAACTCTGACATTTCACCTATCTCCAACTAATTTATATACTGATTATATATAGATTCATCAATTATACGAATCTTCCTAAGTATTTCTTCAACTTTTTTTCTTGTTTCACCTTTAATTATGTAATGGTCAATCAGCCACAAATAACGATTAATCAACCTTGGAATCAAAACCGCTTTTTCATCTTCACTGTCAGAATCACTAATTCTGTTCTCTAAAGAAAAAACAGACTGCTTTAATTTTCCCAGTTCCAAAGGGCGTAATTCCCTTTTCACATTAAAAACACCCCATATCACAGCAAAAACAGGAAGCCATTCTTTAAGTACCTTATTAGAATAACCTAAAAATTTTAATTTTTCAATAAGCCTGACAATAAGTTCTGACTCAAGAAAATCAATATTAACCCTTTGAGGATCAATAAAAAAGGCTTCTCTGAAAAATGCTTTCGCAATTCTAATTTCATTGATAAAAGCGTAGGAATCGGCAAGCTCTGCCAGGATTTCCGGATCGTCGCGTTTTTTTCTACTTACACTCTCCAGGTATTCCAGAGCCTTATCGTAATCTCCCATGCCTTTGTAACATTTACCTATCCTTAAAAGAAGTTCTTCATCACTGGAAGTAATATCTGACGAAGCATTTAAATAGCCGCTAAGGGCTGATTTAAAAACCCATTGTTTAATTACAGAGATACCCTGTCTGAAAGGAGTTTTCAGCCTGCAAATGAATTCTGTAAATATTTTCCATTCTCCATAAAGATATTCGCTCTTCGCGAACTCATCGGTTCCCAGAGTTTCAAGCTGTTGTTCTCTTTCTATCCAGAATTTTGAGCATTTAAGGCCTGCTATAATGTCAGCATTTTCAAAATCCAGAGAAAGAGCCTTTTCATATACTTTTTCAGCTTTTTGGAATTTACCATCATGGAATAGATCATAAGAACTCAGAATCAATGCCTCTATGTCGTTCTCTGCCACTGAGAAGTCTTCTGATGAACTCATTATCTGCCTTTACAAAATTTAATTACTCTATTATATCATTAAGCTCATAATAGTCAATCCAATACGCATATCTAATAAGTCTCTTGAACTAAATATGTTTGCAATTTATCGTAAAATCTGTTAATTATAAAGCTATGAATGTAAATAATAAATATTTTTTTGCACCGTCTTTGCTTTCAGGTGATTTTGCAGATGTTCAGGCCTCTCTAAGTCTAATAGAAAAAGCAAACTCGGACTGGATTCATCTGGATGTTATGGACGGAGTTTTTGTTCCAAATATTACTTTCGGCCATAAAATGGTTAATGACATCCGGAAAAATACTAAGCTTCCACTGGATGTTCATTTAATGACAATACATCCGGAAAATCATATTCAGGATTTTGCAAATGCCGGAGCTGACTATATCACCTTTCATCTTGAAGCAACGCTACACTGTCACAGAGTAATTCAGCAGATTAAAGAATCAGGCTGTAGAGCTGGCATTTCAATTGTACCCGGGACTCCTGTCCAACACTTAAGTGAACTATTGCCGTTTTTGGATTTGATTTTAATCATGAGTGTAAATCCGGGTTTTGGCGGACAGAAGTTTATTTCACAATCATTAAGTAAAATAAAAACACTTAACCGCTTAAGAAAAGAAAACGATTACAATTATTTAATATCAGTTGATGGCGGAGTTAACAAGGATAATGCAGCAAGCTTACGTGAAGCAGGAACAGATATCCTAATTAGCGGAAGTTCTTTTTTTAATTCAGAAGATCCTGAACATGAGGCAAAATTGATTAGGGGTGACAAATAAGTTTAGAATATCTCCTATAATGCCGAAAATCAGGGAGGGGGATTTGTTTTGAAAAACAAGATGCTAATAGTTATTTTAATTTTTGTAAATATAAATTTGTTTGCTCAAAACCAGAAGGGTAACGAAATAATAAAATCAGGACTCAATAGTTTCTCTAAACGTAACTATACTGAAGCTCTGGATAATTTTAGAGAAATTATTCTTAACAATGATTACGAGCCTTTACAGGGTACTGCCTATTATTGGATCTCACGATCTTATAGTGCACAGAATTTACTTGATAATGCAGAAGACAATCTTGATTTTTTTCTGCAAAATTACTCTAAAAACTCATTATATCCTGATGCCGTTTATCAAAAAGGAAGAATACTTTTTAAAAAAAGTAAATACGATACAGCTATTCAAATTTTCTACAAGTTTATTAAGTCATATCCTGAACATCCCTATGTATCCAATAGTTATTACTGGATAGCTGAATCACTATATGCCCTTGGACACCTTGATGAAGCTAAAAGTATCTTTTCAATGATTATTAGAAACTATCCCACCAGTTATAAACTTGAAGCATCCAAATACAAGTTATCATTAATAACATTGAAGTTTCGGGAAAATGAATTGTTAAAGCTTCTAAAAATAAGTCATGAGGAATATCTTAAAGCCCTGGAAGATTTTCAGCGTAAAGAAAAAATTTACGAACAGAGTATAAGTAATTACCAGAGAAAACTAAATGCTACCAGCTCTGATGATCAAAAAACAATTATATCAGAAATGTCCAATGAGCTCTTAAGCAAAAATAAAAGTCTTTCAGATATGAAATTGGAACTGGCAAAATTAAATGCTACAATAGAAAATTTAAAAGAACAATTGGCAGAAAACACCGGAAGTGATGTCGTAGTAAGTTCTGTCATTAATCCGGATAAGGTTCAGCAATTACTTGATACAAAAAATACAGCCCTGCAATTGAAAGATTTTTATATAAACTGGCTTGGTTCAAGAGATGGGGAATAACTTATGAAAATTTCAGGATTATTATTTTTCACCTTACTTTTTATTTATAGTATTGTTCCTGTTTATTCCACAGACATTTCGGAAGGAAGAATAAAACTGAGTATAGATGAAAATCAGGGAACCTATACACCATATTATCTGGATGATATTAATACAGGAAAGTATATTCCTTTATTATTTGAAAAAGACCCTGAAACTACAATTTTAAGTATAATAGTTGATAATAAAATATATAAAATGGGAAATACTTCTATATTTTCAAATGAATTTTTTACAACCCCCGGAGGCGGTAAGATTGTATGGACATCCACAGTTTTAAAGGTTACCGAGGATTTTTCCTTTTTAAAATCGAAAAAATCATCACTTAGTGACGGATTTAAAATAAAGGTTACTATTGAGAACATTTCTGACAATACAAACTATATTGGCATAGCATATTTATTTGATACATACCTTGGTGAAGATCAGAACTCTCATTTTCTCCTGGATACAGGAGCACAAGTTACATCAGAGGATTCCTATTCCAGAAATTTTCCCGCTTACTGGGTGAGTTCTTCCAAAGACACTACTGTGTCAGGACTTCAGGGAATGGTAAGAGGCCCGGGAATTACAGTTCCAAGCAAGATAATATTTGCAAACTGGAAAAGATTAAAAGATAATTTATGGAATTATACGGTAAAAAAATCACGGAATTTCAATCTTCTACCCTATTCAATTAATGATTCTGCTATAGCTCTTATCTATGATCCTATAAGAATTGAAAGTAATTCTAAAAGAACCGTAGTTATTGTCATGGGTGGTTTTTCCAATAGCAGTTTTAGCGCATCAGAATCCATTGAGGATTCAGGAATTGGTACTTTATTTGATAAAACACTAAACACTGAACAGGATCCCCAGAACACAGAAACTTCAGTCAGGACAGATCTAATTGCCATAACTGATTTAATAAAAAAAATAGATAATTTCCTGGAAGATCCGGAAAATGTCACCGAAGGTGAAATTAATCTGATTAAACAAATACTGGAAACATTAAAGCAAAGAAAGACTCTGTATGAAAATAGGTAATTTCTTAATATGCGCAGCAAAACTCTAAAAAAAGCATCCCGGCTTTTTAAAGCAGGAAAATATAGTAAAGTCTTATTATTACTCGAATCACAGGTTTTCCGTTACAGGCAGAGTTTTGATTTTTTTTATCTTCTGGGAATTTCCTGTCTGCACAGTTCTGATTATGGAGGTGGATACTCGTATCTACAAAGAGCTATAGATCTAAAACCGAATGATGTTAATACATTAGCAGGGCTTGCCGTAGTCCATTTAAAAAGACAGGAAAGTTCGGAATCTTTAAGCAGATGGTTTGAAATCCTGGATATGGAACCAAATAATAAAATAGCGAAAAGAGGTTTGGAAGCCCTTAAGAAAAACTCAAAACCCGAAGATTTAATGGAATATATTGAGAGTGAAAAATTTTTATCTCTTCTTCCTGATAAATCTTTGAATTTAAGAATATATAGAAATATTTTGATAATTACCTTAATAGCTGCATTTAGTATTATATCTTCTTATTATTTATATGTAAAATTTTTTACTAATAATATTACAAGACCTAAAATTGCTGCGGTTAGTCTCAATCGTTTTGGGTCTGTGTCTGAAGATAAAACAAATGCAATCTACGAGTTTAGTGATAAGGAAATAAGAAAAATATTTGAAACAATTCAAAAAAATTTTGAAAGTTATAATGATAATCTTGCAATGAGAGACATAAATAAACTTTTACTTTCAAATGCAGACAATAATACTAAAGAAAAAGTAAAGCTTCTTTCTTCATACATTCGGGTTCCTGATTTTTCTTCTCTAAAAACGAATTTCACTTACCGGGAATTTATTAAAAATCCAAAATTATATAATAATTGTTATGTTCACTGGAAAGGCAGGTTAAGCAATCTTGTTGTAACTGAAAGTTTAATAAGTTTTGATTTTCTTGTTGGGTATGATGATAAAAAAGTTCTTGAAGGGATTATTCCTGTAACCCTGAATTTTGGAGCAAGAATCAATTCGGATTTTCCAATAGAAGTGTTAGGAAAAATAGTGCAAAATAATAATATTTATGCAATTGAAGCTGTTTCTGTTCATCAATATGAGTGAATACGGAAAGGAGAAAGGAGGGACAAGGCATGCCTTGCCTGTACACTAAATATTATCGGTGGATTTTCTTGATTGTAGTGGAGGATATTAAGTGAGGCTTGTAGTTCAGAGAGTAAGGGATTGCAGTGTTATGGTTGATAATAGCCTTTTTGGCAGCATTGATTTTGGTCTATTGGCATATTTGGGAATAAAGAAAGGAGATACAGAGAAAGATCTTAATTATCTTGTAAATAAATTATTAGGTCTTAGAATCTTCAAAGATCAAAAGGGTATAATGAACCTTTCAGTGAGTGATATTTCCGGATCAATTATGATAATTTCACAGTTTACTCTTTGTGCAGATACCAGGAAAGGTAACAGACCATCTTACAATAATGCCGAAAACCCTGAAATTGCAAAAAAATACTATCTTAATTTCATTAAAAAATTACAGGAAACTAATTTAACTATAAAAAATGGTAAATTCCAGGCAGACATGGATGTTTCTTATATAAATGATGGTCCTGTAACAATTCTTATTGATTCAGAAAAAAAATTCTAAATATTTTTCATTTAATTTGATTTTTTGTACTATACACTGAAGTAAAATCCAATTATAAACAATACTATTGGGTATCCTTTAAATTTATGGAGATAATATGGCAAAAAGAGCAATGGTTAACCAGACACCAAATCCTGACAAAGAAAAAGCACTGGAAGCTGCAAGACTTCAGATTGATAAACAGTTTGGGAAAGGTTCTTTAATGCGCTTAGGCCAGTCTACAAAGGATTTATCCATTGAATGTATTCCTTCCGGTTCCATACTTTTAGATGCAGCCCTTGGAATTGGAGGTTACCCAAAAGGAAGAATAGTTGAAATTTATGGTCCGGAGTCATCAGGAAAGACAACTCTGGCATTACATGCGATTGGTGAATGTCAGAAAAAAGGCGGAATAGCGGCTTTTATAGATGCTGAACATGCTTTGGATCCAATTTATGCAAAAAATTTAGGAGTAAATACAGATGATTTGTGGGTATCACAACCCGATACAGGGGAACAGGCTCTCGAAATTACAGAATCACTTATAAGATCAGGGGCAGTCGATATTATAGTTGTTGACTCTGTTGCAGCACTTACACCCCAGGCTGAAATAGAAGGTGATATGGGAGATTCCCATATGGGTCTTCAGGCCAGATTAATGAGTCAGGCTTTAAGAAAATTAACGGCCATAATATCAAAATCAGGAGCCTGTCTTATCTTTATTAATCAGATCAGAATGAAAATTGGTGTTATGTTTGGTAATCCTGAAACTACAACGGGTGGTAAGGCTTTAAAATTTTATTCTTCTATCCGATTGGAAGTCCGTAGAATTGAAACAATTACAAAAGGATCAGAAGATGCAGTTGGTAATAAAGTACGTGTTAAAATTGTTAAAAATAAAGTTGCTCCTCCTTTTCGAAAAGTAGAACTCGAAATAATCTTTGGTAAAGGAATAAGTGCACTTGCAAGTCTTCTTGACGGGGCTCTTCAGTATGATATTATTTCAAAAAGCGGAAGCTGGTATTCCTATGGAGAAGAACGTATTGGTCAGGGTCGGGAAAATGCTAAACTTTTTTTGGAAAATAATACTGATATTGCAGTTAAGATTGAAAAACAGGTAAGAGCTTTATTATTTCCGAATGCTTCCAAAGATGCAGAAAAAGAGAATAGCACCAAACAATCAATTCATAAAAATGATTCAGTTAAGGAAACGCTTTTTTAATATATTGATTGAACAGGCATAATAAAGGTATATTCTCATTATGGAAACGAAGAATGCAGAGCATGATAAAAGTAGTTTTATTCTTGGAGATTTTGAAGGACCTTTGGATTTACTTCTTTTTTTAATTCGTAAATCCGAAATAAATATTTATGATATCCCTATAGCACAAATAACTGAACAGTATCTTTCTTACCTTAATCTTGCTACAAAGTCTAATCTTGATGATTTGACTGATTTTTTTCTAATGGCTGCAACCTTATTGCTGATAAAATCAAAAATGCTACTACCAATTGAGATAAATTTTGATGATGAAATGGATGATCCAAGACAGGAACTGGTTGATCGTTTAATAGAATATCAAAAGTATAAAAAATTCTCTGAACTTATGGCTGTTAAAGAAGAGGAATCTGAATGGTATATTGAAAGAAATAAAAAACAAGCTGTTTTACCTTTTCCTGAAAATGATGATCTTTGGGAAAAAATAGATGTATGGGATCTGCTTAGTACATTTTCCACAATTGTTTCATCCCTAAGCACGGAAAGAATAATTGATTTGTATGAAGAGGTATCGGTTAATGAAAAATTAACTTTAATTAATGAACTTCTTGAAGAAAAAGGGGAATTCTTTTTCACAGACTTAATTGTAAAAGAAAATTCAACTCTGGACATCATATGTGCATTCCTTGCAGTTTTAGAGTCTGTCAAATCAAGAAATATCGTTATATTGCAGAATAAATTATTTGGAGATATAAAAATCAAGGCCAAAGGTATAAAAGGAGAATGAAACTGGAAAAAGAAGTTGCCTTATTGGAAGCAGTGTTGTTCCTGGAAAATGATCCGGTAGATATAAAATATCTATCAAAAATTACTCATTTTTCTTCTACTGTAGTAGAAGAATCCCTGGAGCAGCTAAAGGAAATATATTTAGCAGATAACAGAGGGCTTGAGATTAGCAATATTGGTAATGGCTTTCAGCTAATACCTAAGCTGGATTTGTGGGATTTCCTTAAAGATACATATGGAAGGAAAAACGAAAATAAATTATCAAAGGCAGCACTTGAAACACTTTCAATTATTGCCTATTCACAACCTGTAACCAGAGGTGAGATTGAAAATATCAGAGGTGTTTCGCCGGACGGTATGATGAAACTTTTAATTAATAAAAATTTTATTAGAGATGTGGGAAAAAAAGATGTACCGGGAAAACCTATACAATATGGAACCACTAAAGAATTTCTTAAAGCATTCAGGCTTGCTAGTATTGCTGATTTACCAAAACTGGATGAAATAGAGCAGGATAGGTTTGAATTAAATGGTTAAAGAAAAAGACAATACTATAAGATTACAATTATTTATGGCAAAAAGCGGTATTGCTTCAAGAAGGCGTTGTGAAATCTTAATTTCCGAAGGGTTTGTGAAAGTCAATGGAAAAACTATTACAGAAATGGGATACAGAGTAAGTTCTGATGATACAGTTATTTACAAAGGCAGGAAACTGGGAATATTAAAAAATAATATATATCTTGCATTAAACAAGCCCACATTGTATTTATGCAGTAACAGTGATCCGCAAAACAGGAATCTGGCAATTGATCTTATAAAAACAAATTTTTCTGAGCGGCTTTACAATGTTGGAAGACTGGATTATTTGTCGACAGGTTTAATATTTTTTACCAATGATGGTGATTTTACCAAAATAGTTGCCCATCCTTCTTCAGAAATTGAAAAAGATTATATTGTAGAAACAAAACAGGCTATTGAAGAGAAAATTCTTATAGATTTTATGAAGGGTGTCACAATTGATGGTGAAAAATATAAATTACACTCTTATAAATATAAAACAAAATTTAAGGTAAAACTTACTCTGTTGGAGGGGAAAAACAGAGAAATCCGACGTTTTTTTCAATCCAGAAATTTGAAGATCCGTAAATTACACAGAGTTAAAATAGGAATAGTAGAGCTGGAGAATATTCCTTCCGGTAGTTATCGTTATCTAACAGAAAAAGAGGTTGCATGGTTTTTAAAAAAGGGCAAAAAGGAGATAGTTTTAAAATGATAGTGGCGCTCGATGGACCTGCCGGTGTAGGTAAAAGTACAATTGCTAAAATGATTGCTTCCAAAGCTTCACTTTTTTATGTTAATTCCGGTAACTTTTACAGGGGAATAACTTATCAGTCTATAAAAAAAAATTTAACTCCAAAAGACACCGGGGAAATTATTAAATTAGCTAAACAAATAAAATTTTCAATACAGGATGATAAACTTTTTATTAATAATGAAGACATAGAGGATAAACTTCATTCTGACAGTGTTGATGCTCTGGTAGCGCAAACATCTTCTATTGTGGAAGTTAGAAAGATCGTAAACGACGCGATAAGAAAAAGTACCTTAAATATGGATATTATTGTTGAAGGAAGGGATATAAGCACAGTAGTTTTTCCTCATGCAGATTTAAAAGTTTATCTTGATGCTTCTGTAGAAACCAGAGCAGAAAGAAGGTACAATCAGGGTACAAGTTCCCTTTCTCTCGAAGAAATTATCGCAAGTATTAAAGTCAGAGACTCCATAGATATATCAAAACCGGAAGGAAGTTTAAAAATTTCAGATGACGCACTTTATTTAGACACATCGGACTTGACCATAGACGAAGTTTGTGAGAAAGTAATACGAAAATTGATCAGCATGAAAGAATAAATTCCGGGAGAATTATCACTATTATGACAGAGAGCGAAACGGATATTACCAAAGAATCAGAAACTTCACTGCAGGAAGAGTATCTTAACTCTTTCAATGATCTGCAAGAGGGTCAACTTATAGAAGGTACGGTAATTGAAATCAGTACTGAAAGCGTCTTTATTGATGTAGGTTATAAATCAGAGGGTAAAATACCCATAGATGAATTTGAAGTAAAACCTAAAGTTGGCGATACTGTAAGTGTTGTTCTTGTTCATAAAGAGGGTAAGAGCGGACAGGTTATAGTTTCCAAGGAAAAAGCAGATGCTAAGGTTTTCTGGAAAGATTTTAAGAATGCATTTCAGGAAAAGACAGCTGTCAGTGGAAAATTTATCCGGTCAAACAAGGGTGGTTTTGAGGTAGATCTTGGACATGATATTATTGGATTTTGTCCTCTTTCTAAAACAGACATTGTAAGAGTTGAGAATCCCGAAGACTATATTGGAACAGAGTCAAATTTTCTTATTGAAAGGCTTTATAGTGATAACAAATTAAAAATAGTAGTTTCACGACGAAATTATCTCGAAAAGGCAATTGCAGAAAAAAAAGCTAAGTTTTTCAAAGAAACTGAAGTGGATTCTGTTGTAACGGGGGTAGTTAAAAGTTTTACATCCTTTGGTGCATTTATTGATCTTGGCGGTTTTGATGGATTACTTCATATTAATGACATGAGCTGGGGTCATGTAACCAGACCCAAAGATTATGTAAAAAAAGATCAGAAGATTGACCTAAAAGTAATTAAACTTGATCCGGAAAATCAAAAAATTAATTTATCTTTAAAACACTTTACAGCAGATCCATGGTCTGTCTTTGAAGAAAAATATGCTGTAGATGACGTTGTTAAGGGGAAGGTTACAAAACTTTCCAATTTTGGTGCCTTTATAGAAATAGAAGAGGGTATAGAAGGATTAGTTCATATTTCAGAACTATCATGGGTTAAAAGAATTAAGCATCCTTCTGAGATTTTAGCCATAGGAGATGAAGTTGAAACCAAAATCCTTGGATATGACCTTGAAAACGGCCGTGTTTCTCTGGGGCTTAAACAGGTTTTAGATAATCCGTGGGATAATATTGAAGAAACTTTTCCACCAGGCCATAGACTAAAAGCAAAAGTGGTAAAATTAACAAATGCAGGTGCATTTTTAGAAATAACCGAGGGTATAGATGGTTTTCTTCATGTTGATGATCTTTCATGGACAAAAAAGGTTAGAAACCCTGGATCAATATTAAAAGTCGGAGAAGAAATCGAAGTAGCTATTATAAGCATCGATAAAACAGCTCACAGAATAAGATTGGGTTATAAACAGTTAACCGAAGATCCCTGGAGTTATCTCCGTAAAAATTTCCCCAAGAACAGCCCTATTGAAGGAGAAATAACAAATATTACAGATTTTGGCGTATTTGTTAAAGTAATTGGGGGTATTGAAGGATTAGTTAGTAAATATAATCTTGTAGAACCTGAACCGGAAGATTCAAGAGATGAGGATTATCTTTCAAGGTTTAAAGTAGGTCAAAAGGTTAAAGCATTAATTACTGAACTAAATCCTAAAAACCAACGTTTATCCTTATCAATAAAGGACTATGAAAAGAGTATACAAAGAAAAGAAATATCAAAGTATATCCATGATGAGGGAGATGAATCGACTGCTACTTTTGGGGATTTTCTCAAAGGAATGGATTCCGAAGAATAAATTATGCTGACATCGAACATCGATGGGAAAAGGCTTGCTACTCTTATTGAAATTAATAATTTAATTAATTTAGATTATAATGATGCTCATTCTTTACTGTCAAGAATACTTGAGTCTGCTACCCGTCTTAGCTTTGGAGAAGCATCTTCACTTCTCCTTGTTAACAACGAAAATAACAAGTTATATTTTGAGATTTCCATTGGAACCAAAAAACAGGAATTAAAAAAATATTCACTCAATATGGGTGAGGGAATTGCTGGATGGGTTGCCAAAAACAGTACTTCCCTGATTGTAAACGATGTAGATACCGATCCCCGTTTTTTTGCAGAAATAGGTGATAAAATTGGTTTTAATACCAAATCTATTTTAGCGGTACCAATGCTTATTAAGGATAAGTGCGTAGGTGTTATAGAAATAATTAATCGAAGTGACGGTGGTTATTTTACAAATGAAGATTTGCAATGGCTGGAAATGTTCGCCTCACAATCTGCAATTGCCATTAAAAATGCCAAAGAATATGAACGTGTTAAAAATGAAGTTAATTTACTTCAGGAGAAAGTGGTTTCAAACAATGAAACTTATCATACTCTTATTGGATCCAGTAAATTAATTAATGATAAATTAGCTATAGCAAAAAAAATTGCTGCTACGGAGTCTTCAGTTCTTATTACAGGAGAAAGCGGAGTTGGAAAAGAATTATTTGCAGAGCAAATACATTTAAACAGTAGCAGATATAATTTCCCTTTTATTCGGGTTAATTGTGCTTCCCTGCCTGAGAACCTGATAGAGAATGAACTTTTTGGTCATGTTAAAGGAGCTTTTACTGACGCTGTAAAAGAAACAAGAGGAAGATTTGAACTTGCAGATGGAGGAACTATTTTTCTGGATGAAATAGGGGAAATACCCTTAAACCTGCAATCAAAACTATTAAGAGTACTACAGCACAAAATTTTTGAGAAGCTTGGATCCGGTATTCCTATACATGTAGATGTCAGAATAATTGCAGCGACTAATATTAATATGGAAGATGCTCTAAAAAAAGGTACTTTTAGAAAAGATCTTTACTACAGATTAAATGTTCTACCTTTTTTTATACCTCCATTGAGGGATCATAAAGAAGATATTCCTGAACTTGCAAATTTTTTTCTTGATAATATTAAGTCTAAAACAAATAAGCATTTATTAAGATTTACCGATGGTGCCATGGGTTCTTTATTAACATATAACTGGCCGGGTAATATCCGTGAACTGGAGAATGTTATAGAGAGAGCGGTTATTATCAGCACTAATGAGGATATTGAACCTGAAGCTTTGATGTTAGGTGGTAAAAATACAACTAATTTGCAGTATTATGAAAAACCGCTAAAAGATGCTATAATCCAATTTAAAAATTATTATATTAAAAGTTCACTGGATAAAAATAAATGGAATCAGACTATTACAGCAAAAGAATTGGGAATTCAAAGAACATACCTTTCCAAACTTATAAAGGAAAACAATTTAAAACCATAATTAGGAGTAAACATGTCTCAAAATCATGAAAACAATGAAGGTACTACCTTAAAACAGAAACTAACAATAATCATACAAAAAAATGGTACTATACTACTGAGCCTATTGGCTTTAATAGTTATTGTTGTTATCGGCTTGTTAATTTACAATTCTCAACAGTTAAAATCTCTTGAAAAAGAAACTCAACAAATAGAAGCTATTGAGGATAGATATGAAAAAATTTCTCTTCTGACTGATGAAGGAGAAATTACAAAAGCCAGATCGTCTCTTTTAACTGATCTTGATACCCTAATAAATTCAAGTTCTAAAAATTATGCACTTCAAAGAGGGTTATTTATTAGAGCTAATCTGTATTACAATAATAATGAACTGGATAAATCAGTAAATGACTTTAAACTTCTTGCTAACACATTTCCCAATAGTTATTTGGCAGCAATTTCTCTTCTTAATGCAGGAACAGCCTTAGAGGATCAAAAGAAAACAGATGATGCAATAGAAGTTTATAAGATAGTAATAGATAAATATTCCAAAACTTCACCGGAAACTGCCAATATCTATTTTTCAATAGGTCGATTGTATGAAGAAAAGGGCGATTTAAACGCCGCAAAAGAAGAATACAACACACTAATTGATAATTATCCTGACAGTAATTGGACAAATCTGGCAAGAAGCCGTATAATATTTTTGGAAAGCAAATAACTTTGGATAATATAAGTGATATAATTATCATTTGTTTGTAAACTTTAAAGTCTCTGGAGTGATATATGTCAGCAATTAACAGGAAAAGAGCTAAAATACTGGAAGCCAGACATTTTGGTCTTATAATTGGTGTTGTAGTAATTCTTTTAACCTTGGGGCTTACAAGGTATACTTCGGTAATAACAAATCTGGAAACAAAAGTACTCGATATACATTTCAGGTATAAAAATCTCTTCCTGAACGAAACTATTCAGGAAGGTGTTAGTTATGTAGAACATAATCCAAAGATATCACCTGATATTTTAATAGTTGGTGTGGATTTCAGAACTCTTTCAAAATTTGGGAAATGGCCTTTCCCACGTTTTACGCATGCATTTTTAATTGATACTTTGACCAGGATTAGTAATCCAACTGAAAGGGAACGTGCTCTTTTTATAGATTTTTTCTTTATAGAACCGGATAAAAATGCCATTAATGATGCACTGCTTATAGAAAGTATAAAGGAAAATGGGCGGGTTTTTCTGGAAACGGTATTGGATGAAGTTCCACCTCCCTTAGCAGCTGCAGATGAAATTTTTCAAAGGCAGAGTATTCTCTACAATAATTATGGTGAAATAAAAAATATAAATGGTGACTGGGAATCCATGACAGCATATCCTGGTATTCAGGCTCCCCTGCAGCCATATGCCGCTGCTGCAAAAGGTTATGGGCATGCTAATTTTCTTAAAGATATAGATGAAGTTTATAGGAGACAGCCTCTTGTAGGAAAATCATCTCAATTATTAAAAGAAATAAATTTAAATAATTTAACAGAAGATTTTAAAATAAATAAAGATAAATTTCAAAGGCTTGCCTGGATAGATAAAAAAGATCAGTTACACAACATTGAATATCCCTTAAATAATAAAATATTATCACAGCTAAAAACCGAAATGACTGATAAGGCTCCTTTGAAAGTAGTTGATAAGGACAATGATGGTACTCCTGAAGAAAGTTATTATATTATTCGTCTGTATCAGGATCACTTTATTCCATCGATAACTCTTTCTTTGGCACTTGAATATTTTAACAAAGGTTTATCTGATATTGAAGTTACTCTTGGAAAATATATTTTTATACCTCATCCTCAATATTTTGATGTGCAGAAAAAGTTATGGGTACCTTATAAATTAACCCTTAAAGAACCAGTTTATGATGAAACAGGTAATTTAGTAACAGAGGGTGAATATAAAACTCTTGAAAATTTAAAAATTCCCATTGATAAAGACGGTGGAATGCTTGTTAACTTCATGGGTCCTCCTTCATTTGCCACAGCCGGAGATAGACAAACCTTTCCAGTCAGATCCTATTCCGGTTATGCTTCAAATCCTCCTGGAAAAGATTCTGCAAAATGGCCGAGAACAAGAGCTTTAGGAAATAAAATTGTTATGTTGGGTGCTTTTGCAAGAGGTATAGCCGAAGATCAAAAACCAACACCATTTGGTTTGATGTACGGAGTTGAAATTCATGCCAATGCATTAAATACAATTTTAATGTCAAATTTTATAACTAATGTACCATACGTTTTTGATGTTTTAATATTGATATTTATGGTCATGATAATTTCGTTTATTTCCTCACGATTATCCACCATTTGGGCATTTGTAATAACTATTGTAATGATACTTGCGTTGTTTATTGTCGATTCAATTGTATTTGATCAACAATCCCTTCTAATAAACTTTACAGCACCTACATTTGCTACAATATTGTCTTTACTACTAATAATTGTTTATCGTATTATGACAGAAGAAAAAGACAAAAAAAGAATCAAAAATATGTTTGGTACTTATGTTACTCCACAAGTTGTTGATCAGCTTCTGGAAAACCCGCCGGAACTCGGTGGTGTCGACAAGGAAATTACAGTTTTATTCTCTGATATTCGCGGTTTTACCCGAAAATCGGAAGGCCTTTCTTCTCAGGAACTTGTTAAGTACATAAACAAATATCTTACTGCAATGACAGATGTAATTCTGGATGACGATGGAACACTTGATAAGTATGTAGGTGATGAGATAATGGCTTTTTGGGGTGCTCCAATCGATCAGAAGGATCATGCCCTTAAAGCATGTAAATCTGCCTTAAGGCAGATGACGGCTTTAAGAAAATTTAATGAGGATATGCCTGTTGAAAGGCAAATTGATATTGGAATAGGAATAAATTCGGGAATTATGACAGTTGCAAATATGGGTTCTGACAAAAGAATGAATTATACCCTTATGGGTGATAATGTAAATTTGGGTGCGAGGCTGGAGGGAACAAATAAGGTTTATCGGACAAATATAATTATAAGTGAAAATACCTACGGTTTGGTAAAAGATCATGTAATTGTACGAGAACTTGATAATATTCGTGTACAGGGGAAAAATAAACCGGTACTTATATATGAACTTGTCGGCTTAAAGGAAAATGAAGAAATTTCGAGTATTGTATCTGAATAATATAGTAAGGTTTAAAAAAATTTTAAATAGGGGAGGGTCTGTGCTCTCCCTTTTAATTTTAATATTATTTTTATCAACCTGCGGTATTGCTGTACCTTATTACTTAAATCCTCCCACGTTTTTTGCAAATTTAAGTTTTCTTAATGCATATATAAATGATCCTAACTTTGCAAAAGGTTATGAATTTTTTTATAGAATTTATGATGATGATATTCTAACCAGCAGCACAGCAATAAATGATGCTGCTGCATTTTTTAATGAAACAACTTTGTTAGGATTAATTAGTAATACTAGATCGTTATATGAAGGCAGCTATTACAGAAGAATTTTTCCTGTATCAGATAGTATTTCCACAGTTTTTTCTAATCCGGCTGTAGCACCAATAATGAGAGTAGATCCGGTTTACTTTGATAAAACCGATTCCACTAAAAGTTTTGAAGTTAATATTTCTATTCTTGGAACAGGTGAAGGTTACATATCAACAACAGCTGATTACAAACCGGGAGTTATTTATCCAAAAAATATTACTTTTAAAAGATATATCACAATAGATGAAAATAATTTTACTCAGGAATTATTTAATGATTTTTCTCTAAATCAGGATGATGTACCGGATACAATAACAGACAGAACTGGCAGTATAGCTTTTTTTGTTGTACTTTATGGTTTAACTGATCAGTTTGTTCCAGTTTTCAGCAATGTTGTATACATTGGTTCAGTAGATAATATAACAATAAACTAAATTATTGGAGGAAATTTTTGTTTAGTTTTTATTTTAATATCGGCCTTGCTTACTTTATAATAGGTTTTGCAGTAGCGCTTATCTCATATTTTTTATTTAAAAAAATGGTTTTGGGGAAATTTATTGGTGCATTGATAATTGCTCTCATCGGATCATATCTTGGCGGTGTTTTGGGTTATGTTTTTAAAGATGTAATAGATTTTTTAAGTAATATAAATAATTCTGTAAATATTTTTCCACCTCTTATAACTTCCATAGTATTATTATGGATATTTACAAAGGTAAGTGAAAAGTACAAATAAATATTACTTCCGATAATGTATATTCTGTCTACTTGTATATTTTAAAAAATTGACTATATCCAACAAGGAGTTCACATAATGAATTATAGTATAGACCTGGAAAAATCAAAAGAATCTTTTGGTAAGTTACTCGATGTGATTATTACATTACGCAGTCCTGATGGTTGTCCCTGGGATAAAAAACAAACTCTGACCACTCTTATCCCTAATCTTTTTGAAGAAACCTTTGAATGTATTGATGCTATAGAAAAAAATGATTTAGATAATACCATGGAAGAGATTGGTGATCTCTATCTTCTTGTTGTAATGTTATCTTATATTTTAGAACAAACAACAAAATATAAAGTATCTGATGTATTAAATACTATAACAGAAAAATTGATTAGAAGACATCCTCACGTTTTTGCTGATGTAAAAGTTGATAATGTTGATGATGTTCTAGACCTTTGGGAGGATATAAAAATAAATGTTGAAGGCAGAGCAAGAAAAGACTCGATTCTTGATACTATACCTTTATCTTTTCCCCCTTTGGAACGGGCATATAAAATACAAAAAAAAGTATCAACAGTGGGATTTGACTGGAATAATACAAAAGATATTGTTAACAAAATTAAAGAAGAACTATCAGAACTGGAAGAAGAACTTGACAAAGGTAATAAAGAACTTGCAGAACTGGAAATGGGTGATTTCCTCTTTTCGGTTGTTAACTTATCGAGGTATTTAAAAATTGATCCTTCTTTAGCTTTACACAAAACTAACCAGAAATTTTCAAAAAGGTTTAATTATGTGGAAAAAGAAATTAAAAAAACATCAAAGAGCTTAAAAAAAACATCCCTGGAAGAAATGGATGTTTTTTGGGACAAAGCTAAACAGTTTGATTAATTAAACTTTCCAATAAACTCTTTCCCTCTATACTACCATTCAATTTAATTCTCTGAAGAGAAAATTCCTCATTAAAAATATTTCTTTCAATTAGTTTATCTATATGAAAAAAAATATTGCTGTCCTTTTTTCCTGTATTGATAATTATTACTTTAATTCCCTGCTCAATTTTGGAAACCTTTAAATTAGGGAATTCGTTAAGACTGGCATAATTTAAGAATTTATCGAAAAAAATGATATTTTTTTTGATAGTTAAGGGTCTAATTATATAGGAGGATCCTCCATACATAGACATCAGGGATTTACGCTTTTTCTTTTCCGAATAATTTTCAAGAAGGTGACAGTTTTTTATAATTATACCATCCGGTAAATTAGAATTTAATCTTGTTCTAAGATCAATGGCTTTAATTTCCGATACAAGTGAAATCGACATTATTTCTACATCAGACGAAATGCCCAATGATAATGGATGAGCAAACTCCATTTTTGGTTTTGGATTAAATCCCTGGGAATATTTCAAAAAAACAGATGATCTTCTTAAAGATTTGGCGAATACATTAATCATGTTTAAATGTGAAAGATATATTGCTTTTCCCTGTTTGCTGAATTCAATTAGATAGGTGTAATTTCCTTCAATATTTTTTTCCGAAACATCAAAATTATCTGATTCCACCATATTTACTTTCAAGTTATTCTTTTCGACTACTGTTTCGTTTTTACAAACTCCACAGTTATGAGTACAAGGATTATCACAAATATCTGTAGTTTTATATTCCAGAGCTTTTTTATATTCATGTTTTAAATAAGCTTTATTTATTCCCAGACTAATTCCGTCCCAGGGCATTTTCTCATCAAGACTTCTTTCCCTGGTAGTTTCATTTTCAACATCCCAGTCACAGGAAGAAATTACCGATTTCCAAATATCCATGTTGAAATATTCTTCCCATGCATCCAGACGTGCTCCTGCTTTATATGCTTTTAAAATAATATCCCCCACCCTTTCATCACCTCTGGACAGTATACCTTCTATGTAAGAGACAATAGGTGAATGGTAAGACAATTTTACATTCGGATTTCGTTTAAAATAGTTTTTTAAATTTCTCATATCTTTGTACGCTTCAAATTCTTTTAGCTGAGGAGACCACTGAAAAGGAGTATGTGCCTTAGGGATAAATGTGCCAACATTTACATTTAATTTCATACCTGTCGATTTTTGTATTTCATTAACATAAGAAGATATTTTATCCGCTTCCGTTAAACGGTCGGTACCAGGTAATCCAATCATAAAATAGAACTTTGCAAGTTTCCAACCCATTTGTCTGGCTTCTTTTAAAATATTAATAATTTTAGCAGGATCAATCTCTTTGTTTATACTCTTTCTCCAAATTTCATCAGGCGTTTCTATTGCAAAAGTAAGGCCGCTTTTTCTAACTTTCGAAAGTTCCTTTAACAATGGAAGAGTAAAAGAATTAATTCTAAGTGACGGTAGGGAAAATGAGATATTTTTTTTTACGTATTGTGAATTTAACTTCTTTATTAATAAATCCAGATTATTATAATCTCCAGAAGAAAGAGAAGACAGAGTTAATTCATTGTAACCGCATTTGTTTATTAAAAAATCCACTTCTGTTAAAATATTTTCTATACTTTTCTGTCTGTATGGTCTGTAAAAGGAAGCCGCATGACAAAATCTACAGCTATTAGGGCAACCTCTCATTATTTCAATTATACCGTTATCCTGCACTGTACTAATGCTCGAAACTGGAATGTCGCCTGAAACTGGTGTATTAAATCCCTGCCATATTGATCTTGTAACATGCTCAGTCTTAATATTACTCCAAACAAATGGAGATTTTAATAAAATTTGGAGTATTTCATCCCTACCTGCTCCCTGTTTTTTATCAAGGGCTATTTTTTGCATTAATAAATAGAAATCTTTTTCCGCTTCACCCAGATAAACAGCATCCAGATATTTTCCAAAAGGTACAGGATTTGTTATTGCCGGACCTCCGGCAATAATTACAGGATCGGATTTTGATCTGTCTTTTTTTAAAAGGGGAATATTACCTGTTTCAAGAATTGCAAGAATATTTGTAGCACTCAGCTCATAACCAATGGAGAAGCCAAGTATATCAAGTTCATTTAAAGGAATACCCGATTCAAGAGTATATAATGGTATATTATTATGCTTTAGCTGATTTTCAAAATCCTGTGCAGGTGCAAAAACTCTTTCACAGCTTATATCCTTAAGATTATTTAAGCCTCTGTATAAAAGTTTCACCGCCTGGTTTGACATTCCTATTTCATATAAATCGGGGAAACAGATACCAAAATTTAAATTGGATTTATTGTAATCTTTAATTGTCCCAAATTCTCCACCCACATATCTTCCGGGCATAGTAACATTAAGTAGAACTTTCTTAAGATCTTCTTCCGGAATAATTAAACTCATTTGATTAGTACCTGTATCTCTTTAAATATATATTTTGCACAATACCAAGGGAAATTAAAGCTGTCCATAAGGATGATCCTCCATAGGATATGAAAAACAATGGTATTCCTGTAATTGGCATAATACCTATTGCCATACCTATATTAATAATAACATGGAAAAATATCATCATTACGATACCGGAGCCAACAAAATAACCATAACTGTCTTTCGAATTTGAAATAAGAATTAAACTGCGAATCAAAATTACAGCAAATAAAATTATAATCATAACAGACCCTATATAACCCCACTCTTCGGAAATAATAGAAAAAATAAAGTCTGTACTTTGTTCGGGTAAAAAGCGATAATGGCTTTGGGTTCCCAACAAAAAACCTTTTCCTCTCAGCCCCCCGGAACCTACAGCAATAAGAGATTGAATTATATTCCATCCCGTCCCCTTAGGGTCAACGCTTGGATCAAGAAAGACTATTAAACGCATCATCTGATAATCTTTTATAAATATTCTTACTGCAAAAGAACCTAGAAGCCCTGTAAAGGACAGAAAAGATGTATACATTAACCAGTAAAAATAAGAACGTTTCGAAAAAATATAACCAAAGGCAGATAATAAAATAATTATGCCTATTGAACCCATAAGAATTATGAACAAATTATGATTTAATAATATTCTAACAAATGGAAGGTCTTCCTTTAAAATATATTTTTGCCAGGCCGGGAGCATACCCAGAAGTATCATTAATAATCCTGCAAACAATAAAAAGCTTATATAACGTTTTTTAATACCAGCCATAAAAGAAATAACCAGAAAAACCGGAATAAAAACCAGTGCTGTCCCCATATCAGGTTGTGCAATTATAAACACAAGTGGTAAAAAAGCAATAAACATTCCTGTTAAAAAAGTGGATAATTGTTCTATAGTTTTTTTCCTTTTAACATAATAATCTGACAAAAATAATATCATAGCTATTTTTGTAAACTCTGATGGCTGTATACCAAAACCAAAAACACCAAGCCACGATCGTGAGCCGTTAACCTCACGTCCGAAAAAAAGAGTTAATAAAAGTGTTAGTATCGATCCTAAATAAATGTACATAGACCATTTTCTAAATAGGGTATAATCAGAAAACAGAACAATAAAGAATAAAACAAGTCCACTTACAATCCATATTATCTGATAAATATATTCATGAGATATAACTTTCCCGGTAGAAGAAATACCGCTTGAATAAATAAACATACCCCCTATTATCATTAAAATTAGCATAGAAATAAAAATAGAGAAGTCGATATTGAAAAAGCTTTTAATTTTCATTGAGGCTTCCTTTTATTTCTCATCCAGCCCCAATGAAGAGAATCTATTGCTTCATCATAATTTTCATCAGCAAAAATTCCCTGATAAATGAGATTTGCAGCTTTTACAGCCCACCATTCCCAGTCGTTTACAGCTTCAACCATGGTTACAACTACAAGTTGATTTTCCGGATCTGCATCATAGGGTCCATAAGATACGAACCAGGCATTCCAGCTGTCTTTAAGACCTACTTCACCTGTCCCTGTCTTACCGGCAATTTTAACTGCTTTGGTAGTTATAATTACTTTTGCAGTACCATCAGTAATGACACCCCTCATATAATCCTGCATTGTGGTAAAAGTTTCTGTACTGATTGTACTTGAATGAAGAATTTGTGGAGTAAAAGTTTCAATAATCATTCCTGTTATGGGATCCCTTGATTCCTTGAAAATATGAGGTTTATAAATAACACCCTTATTTACCACCATTGCAACCATATCTGCCATTTGTATGGGAGTAACATTTAAAAAACCCTGCCCTATTGAAATATTTACTGTATCTCCCCCTACCCAGGGTGTATTATAAACCCTCTCTTTCCATTCAGGAGTGGGCACCAGCCCCGGTACTTCACCGGGAAGATCCACTTCGGTATAGGAACCAAACCCAAAGCGTCTGGCATAATCTGAAATGATATCAATTCCAAGATATTTGTATCCCAGAGTGTAAAAGTACACATCACAGGACTGTTCCAGAGCCTCATGAAGAATTACATCACCATGTCCGGCAGGATCATAGCAATGGAATTCTCTATTTCCAAACCATACACTTCCATTACAATTTATTGATTTATCAGCAGGGAAAATTTTCTCAGATAAATCAGCGGTAGTCATTACAATTTTAAAGGTAGAGGCAGGTGCATAGGCAGATTGTATCGTCCTGTTAAGAAAAGGATGCCGCAAATCCAATGCTGTATCCCGAAATGCAGTATTACTCTGGTCGTTATAGAAATTATTTGGATTGTACCATGGATATGAGACCATAGCCAAAATTTCGCCGGTAGATGGTTTTAATACAATAACTGAACCCATTCTTTCACCCAGAGCCTGTTCGGCCAATTTCTGTATGTTAACATCAATTGTTAATACAATATCTTTTCCATTCTCAGGCAATACATCTTCCAGCTGTACATTTTGAATTTTCCGACCTTGTACATCCACTGTTCTATAATGTATACCATCCTTACCCCGCAACAATTGATCGTAATATTTTTCTATGCCGCTTTTACCAATAACCGCGTTTAGATCATAACCTTTGTTATAGAGCACCTGATACTCTTCGCTTGTTATATGTCCTACATAACCTAAAATATGTGAAATAGAACCAGTTTCAAGATAGCTTCTGATAGGCTTGCTGACCCATGTTACACCTTTATAGTCTTCAATATTTTCTGCTATTAAGTTTATGGTGGATAAAGGAATACCATCTTTAATTTCTACAGGTAAATAGTGATTTTTGAAATATTTTGGTATTTTATTCCTGATTAACAAGGGATCAATTTTAAGTACTTTTGATAATTTAGTAACCAGAGAATCTATTGATTCTTCATTTAATTCTGCAGGTATTATATTTACAGCAAAAGAATCAATATTGCTTACTATCGGCTCTTCTCCATCTCTTCCATATATCTTTCCTCTTTGAGAAGGAATCGTATTTATTCTTAGAGATACATTTCTTGCTCTTGATTTATACTCCGAACCATTACTAACTTGTAAATTGTAAAGGTATAAAATATATATTAGAAAAACAATTACTATTGAAAAAATAAAAAAATATATTTTATATTTGTTTACTACTGAATTATTCATTATAATGTACTGTCATTTTTTATAGGTATAAGTTTTGATTTTCTTAATATAAAATATATAAAAGGTGTAATAATAATATTAAATAGTATTTCGAATAAAAAATTCAGGGTATATACAGAACCTGCTTTTTCAGAGACAAATATTAATAGTAGAAAAAATGATAGAACTGATTTTAACAGAGTTCCGAAAAAAACCAGAAAAACAGTTATTATAAGAGGGTTTAGAAATATTTTTCCTACTGTAATTCCACTTAAAAATCCTATAATGGAATTTATAAATGCATTAAAACCCAATGGTGACATGCTTAAAAGATCTTCTAAAAATCCGGAAAAAAAGCCAAGAAGCTCTCCTTTGAAACTTCCTGAAAAATTAGAAAAAATTATTATAATTATTAAAACAATGTCCGGCTTAACTCCTTTTATTGCAAAACCACCAAGTATAGTGGTTTTAAGGATTATTGTAACAAAAACTACAAATATTAATACAATACCTTTTTTAGTCATTGTTTTACTTTTCTCCTGTAAGAACAAGAAGATATTCCAATTTTGAAAAATTGATAATTGGTTCAATATTTATAACAAGAGAAGTTTGCCATTCAGGAACTTTTATTTCTCTTATCCTTCCAATGTAAATTCCATAAGGATAAATAGATTGAAGACCTGAACTTATGACCAAATCACCTTCATTAAGAAATTTTGCTGCATTTTTACTGACATAATTCATTATCAGAGAATTTTGTATGTCCGGATCACCGTTTACAAGCCCTTCATACCGGGTATTTAATAATCTGGCAGCTACAAAACCTGTATTATCGATAATGGGAATTATTCTGGAAGTAAACATACTAACTTCAATAACTTTTCCTACTAACCCCTGAAAACCATCCTGATAAGCAATAACAGGCATATTTTTTTCTATACCTTTTGTACTTCCTTTATCAATTACAAATGAATTAAAAATATTCCCGGGTTCATGAGCTATAACTCTGGCAGATTCAAATTTATAATCAGAAGTCTGCGTTAATTTCAGTTGCTCTTTAAGACGTGTATTTTCCTCTTTTAATTCAAGAAAATCTCTTTCACGTCTCTGATATATTTTAAGTTTCTCAAGAAGAATATCATGTTCTGTTTTTAATTGTTTTAGTTCATTTATTGAATTAATAGTATCTGATATGTAATCTGAAACTCTACTGGCAGAAATTTGGAATATTGAAAAAAACGAAGTTCCAATTTTTTTGGGTGAAATATCATAACGGTTAGTATTAAAAGTCATTAATATTAAAGACAGGCAGAGTAATAATAACAGAGTTGTGCTGTTTTTATATTTTTTTATACTTCGTCTGACACTAAACATTTTACTCTAAGAATTTAGATAGTTGTAAATTGTTTTTGTACTTGCAGCATCTTTAATCAGTTCGAAATATTTTCCTGCTCCGTTTGCAACACACAGCAGCGGCTCTTCTGCAAGAATTACAGGAACTCCTGTCTCTTTTGCTATCAATTTCGGAAGTCCCTTTAACAAGGATCCTCCTCCGGTCATCACAATTCCTCTTTCAACAATATCTGCTGCAAGTTCCGGCGGCGTTTGTCCCAGAGTCTTCTTAATTTCATCCACAATGGCAATTATAGGCTCCTGAAGGGATTCTCTTACCTCGACGCTATCAATATCCAATCTACGTGGAAGACCTGTTATAGCATCAGTTCCTTTGATTTCCATCTTTTCTATTTTTTTGTCTGCAGAAGCATTGCCGATACTTATTTTTAAAATTTCTGAAGATTGTTCTCCAATAATTAAATTATGCACAGTTCTTACATGTTTTATTATTGCTTTATCAAACTCATCACCCCCCAGACGTATGGCATTTGTTACAACCATTCCTCCTAAAGATATAACTGATATTTCTGAAGTACCACCTCCAATATCACATATCATATGTCCAGCCGGTTCAAAAATGGGGATTCCTGCACCAATAGCCGCTGCAAGAGATTCCTCAATAACCTTAACTTCTCTTGCCCCTGCTTTGTAAGCACTTTCCTCAACAGCTCTTCTTTCAACTTCTGTTATACATGTGGGAACACCAATAACCATTCTTGGTTTTACAAACCATTTTTTTGGTATTACTTTGGAAATGAAATATCGAATCATTTTTTCTGTGGTATCCAGATCTGCAATAACTCCATTCCTTAGAGGCCTTATGGCTATAATATCCCCAGGTGTTTTCCATAACATTTTTTTAGCTTCATAACCTACAGCAACAACCTTCTTCGTACCTCTTTCGACAGCAACAACTGATGGTTCACTTATTACAATTCCTTTTCCCTTTATATATATAAGAGTATTACAGGTACCAAGATCGATACCAATGTCCATGGAAAAGCTGTTAATAATTTTATTAATACTCAAATGTATCTCCTTAATTAGTTGGGTACAGACTTAATAAAGCTCCATAATGAGAAGGATCAATTGCCAGGGTCTTTCTCCATTCAGCACGTGCCCTTACACTGTTACCCTGTTCCGAATAAATTTCTCCCTTGAAATAATGAGCATCAGCTGACTTACTGTCTTTTGCCAATATCAAATTATACTGTTCCTCCGCTTTTGAAAATTCACCATTTTCAAAATACAGTTTACCTAAAAGAAATCTACTTTTAATTTCTACCCTGAAATCATCATTAGTTTCAATAGCACGCTTTAAATAAAGTTCTGAATTAACGATATCTCCAAGTTTATGATAAGTCTGACCAAGAACAAGGAAAAGCATGTCATCATCTTTCTCTTTTATCGCTTTTAAAAAATATTCAATACCCTTTTTATAAAACCCAAGTTCACTGTAACTAAGTCCCAGGTATTTGTAACTGTCATCATTTAGAAAACCAAGATTTATTGATTTTTCCATATAATTAATAGCTTCATCCATAAAAAAACGTCCCTTATGATAGTAAGCTTTACCAAGAACATAATTTACTTTACCGGAAAGGGGATGTGATTTTAAAAGATTTGCCTTTCTAAGATTTACTATACTTAGATCCAGTAAGGGCAACTGATCTTCCAGAGTAAACTGTGCAATTCCAAGCTGAAAATAAGCAAATCCATTATATAATAATGCTTCGGCATCCAATGGGTTTAATAATAAAATACTCTCGCATTTTTCATTTAAATCCCTGTATTTATTATCTACCCATAATTCTTTCAGTGTCTTGTCACGTGTATGAATTACTTTTGGATCTCTCTCAATAGTTTTTTCGTTGTTTTTATACATAAACAAATAAAGGATTAAAAACAGAACTAAAGCACCTATTAAAATAATAGGTATAATTTTAACGTGCCTTTTCTTTTGTTTCCTGAATCTGCTTTCCGGAATTATCATATACTTAATATCTTCCCTATTATAAAATAAAAACAGCAGGTCTGTAAGCCGGGTTCTGTTATAGACAATCATCTATCTAAACCGTATGTTTCCATAAGGCTTAAGCAATCTACCCGTACATAAAGGCGAACAAACCCTTGTACTGCTCGATTTTACTCCTGGTGAGGTTTACCATGCCGACCATGTTACCATGGAAGCGGTGGGCTCTTAACCCGCCTTTTCACCCTTACTGAAATTACAGTACAACTGTAATTCAGCGGTATATTTTCTGTGGCACTTTCTGTAACACAAACCGTGCTCCCGGGAGTTACCCGGCACCAATGTTCTATGGAGCCCGGACTTTCCTCTGATATATTAACAGCGATTGTCCAACCTGCCGTAAAGTATAAAATTAATAAACTTTGATGTTTTTATACATTAAAGTCAATATTATCCATGTCTACCAAATCAGATAAACCACCTGAATCCGCATCAGAAAAACTATATTCATCCTGTATTAGATCCTCTTCATAATAAAGTATACGGGAACAGTAAGGACAAAAAAGAATGTGCTCCCCGGCATGAACATCGTTCTGAAACTGAGCAGGAAGAACCATATGGCAGCCTGTACACACATAGTCTTTTACAGGAACAATTCCAAGACCTGATTTACTCTTTATTATCCGTTCAAACTTAAAAAGTATATCCTCGTCCAAACCAGGTATAATCTGCGATTCCTGTACCGTAAGGTCAGCCAGAACTTTTTCTTTATCAAGACTTTCTGCCTTGATTTTTTCCTCTTCTTCAGCAAGATCCAGTTGCTGTTGAGAAATCATCTTTTCTTCCTGTTCCAGAGAAAGTTTTATAACTTCCTGTTCTTTCTCTTCTCTTAGAATATCTTTGCGATACTGCTGACCTCTTTCAGTAGCAGATTTTATTTCCTTATCCAGAGCCTCGTATTCTCTTTGAGTAGTAATAATATCCATCTGCTTTTCATAGTCTTCCCTTTCATGTTCGGCTTCATCAAGAAGAAATTTTAAATGTTTAATTTTGTTCTGGGTTTCAGTCAAAAGATCATTTTTTTCAATAAAATCTTTTCTGAGCCTGATCAGTAATTCCTTTTTTGTGTTTAGTGCTTTTGGAATCTCGAAGAGCTCTTTTTCCATCTCATATTTACGGGACAAAATATCCTGAAGATTTTTTAATTTATCAAAAACTTCCTGCATCATAATTAAAACTCCTTAATTATCTATATAATCTTTTAACCTGCGACTTCTTTTTGGATGTCTTAATCTTCTAAGAGCCTTAGCTTCAATTTGTCTTATTCTTTCTCTGGTTACATTAAAATACAATCCTACTTCTTCCAGAGTAAGAGAATATCCGTCCTCAAGACCAAACCGCATCTTTAAAACCTCCTGTTCCCTCGGTGGTAATGTAAAAAGGACATCCTGTAACTGCTCCTGGAGCAGACGGAAAGCGGTTTGATTTGCAGGATTTTCTATGTCTTTGTCTTCAATAAAATCACCCAGTAATGAATCCTCTTCTTCTCCTATAGGGGTTTCCAGTGATATAGGTTCTCTTGCAACATTCTTTACCGATTTTATTCTTAGAACAGTCCATCCCAGTCTTTCTGCGACTTCTTCATCAGTAGGTTCTCTTCCAAGCATCTGCATTAATTGTCTTGATTCCCTAACCACCTTATTTATCTGTTCAATCATATGAACCGGTACTCTAATTGTTCTGGCCTGATCTGAAATTGAACGTGTAATAGCCTGTCTAATCCACCATGTAGCATATGTGGAAAACTTAAAACCTTTACTATATTCAAATTTTTCTACTGCCTTTATCAAACCTATATTGCCTTCCTGTACAAGATCAAAGAAGTGCAGCCCCCTATTTGTATATTTTTTGGCAATACTTACAACAAGACGAAGATTAGCCTGTATCAATCTGTCTTTTGCATTTTTCATCATTAATTTACCGGCAGATATTTCTTTGGATCTTTCGAGAATGTCATCAATACTGTCCTCAAAATTCATCTCAATGGTTTTCAATTTTTTTTCATTAACCTGAATTTGACGGATTTTGTTTTTTATTTTTTCTGAAGACAATTGTAGATCTTCTTCAATCTTTATTCTTGATTCTGTTACAGCTAATCCCCTTCCCAATGTACGAAGTTCTTTTGTACTGGCAATATTCAGTCTTCTTTCTATCCTTCTCTGTTCCTTTTTATAAAACCTTATTTTTCTTTCTGTCTCCATAAAATAGTCAGAGAAAGCTATTATTTCGGCCTGATGGATGTCTATTTTCTGTATTTTTTTAAGTAAATGGACTTTCTTTTTTTTAAGAGAATCCTCATTTATTATATCATTTCCAGATTCAATTGTTTTGGTTTTTAGATCCATATATTGTCTTAGAGGAGTTGAAATTTCTCCCAGACTTTCTCTATAGAACTGATTCAATCTTCTACGTTCAGCAAGTATTTCAGAAACTTCCTTTTTGGAAATATCAAGTTCTTTAGGATCAGCTTTGGAAAATGTTTTAAGAAGTAAACTATACATCTCAGAAATAATCATTCCCGATTCTTTAATAACATTTTTAATAATATTTTCACCATTTTCCATTTGCTTAGAAAGCAGAACTTCCTGTTCACCGGTCAGAAGTTTTTCTTTTCCAATTTCACGGAGATAAAGTCGTATCGGATCATCTATTGAAGACTCTTTTTCACTAAGCAGAACCTTTTTTTTATTTTCACTTTTATCAGGATTTAAACTTTCCAGTTCATGGTCAGAAATTATATCATCACTATCTGCAATATCATCATCATCACCAACATCAACGGCAACAATATTCTGTTCAAGTGCCTTGTTGAGATCATCTTCCAGTTTAATTTTATTTTTTTCGAGTAAAGTTATTACTTCTTCAATTTTATCAGAATTTGTAATGGATTCAGGCAAAAAATCATTTACCTCATCATAAGTAACACTCTTTTTTGCTTTTGCATATTCTATAAGTTTTATTACTTATGGATCATTTTGAATGTCCGACACTACTGGTTACCCTTTAATCTTAAAAGTTCTTCATCTAAATATTTTTTCTCTGTGAGTAATTTTTCCAACTCAATTATATCATTAGAATTATTTGATTTTCTAATCAAAATCTCTACGTCTCTACGTTTATTTTTAAAATTACGTTCTTTTATTTTATTTACTCCATCTTTAATTAACTGTTCGGAATTAATTCTATATTCTCCTATGGAAAGCTTATAAGCAAGCAGTTTCCTTAATTCTTCATCATCTATTTCAGATAATAGATTTTTATTTAAAAAATCATCCTTTCTATACATCTCTTCCAAAAGAATATACACTTTTTTCGCACGGGAATCCACAATATCATCTATATCTATTGTATTTCTTACAGATGAAAAAGCTTCTCTGTTTTCAACAAGAGCCATCATTAAATATAAATCAAGTGTAATCCTGATTGTACTATGATCCTGCTGTATTCTATTAGTCCCCTTACGGGCATTTTTACTGCCTGATAAAACTGAAAAATCTTTAACCAAGGCCTCTACACTCAATTCCAGGATGTCAGAAAGATATCTGAAACAATCCATCTTTTTAATTTCGGTTCCTAAATTTTGTAAATAGGGTGCCACAAATTTAAAAACAAGTTCCTTTTCTTCCGAATTATTGAGACCAAAACGTTTTACTGCTTTACCAACAATATATTCAAAGGTATTTATAGGACATTTTGACAGTTTGTTCAACGCCTTAGGGCCTTCTTTTTCAAGTATATCCGAAGGATCTTTACCATCGGGCATATTTATTACATTATTTTTAATTCCAACTTTTTCCAGAATGATGGAAGACTTAAGAGTTGCTTCAATGCCCGCACTATCTGAGTCAAAGGAAATAATGCATCTTGATGCATATCTCTTCATTAGTTTCGCCTGCAATTCTGTAAATGCAGTTCCAAGTGGAGCAACTACATTTTTGACACCAGCCTGGTAAAATGCAAGAACATCGAAATTCCCTTCCACAAGATAAAATTCCTTTGTTTTTCGAATATCTTCCAATGCAGAATGAATACCAAACAGGGTTTCACCCTTCCTGTATATAATAGTTTCGGGAGAATTTATATATTTACCGCCCCAATCACTTTCTTTTAGTTTACGTGCACTAAAGGCGATTGTTTTCTGGTGGATATCTATTATCGGGAAAACCAGACGATTGGTAAAAAGACTGATTTTATTGTTTTTTTTGGAAAATATTCCTGATTTTTCAAGAAAGTCGACAGAATAATTTTTAGATTTGAGAAAATTAAATAACCAGAAACGTTCAGCAGGAGCATACCCCAATTTAAAATTTTTTATTGTTTCCAAATCTATTTTTCTACTCATCAAATACTTTCTTACAAATTCTGCTGAGTCTTTATTTTGGAGAATGTAATTAAAACTTCCGGCAATTTTATTGTAAAGTTCAAATAAGGCATCTTTATGCTTATCTTCAGGACTTTCCTTTTTGCTCTCAACTTCAACTCCGACCTGTTCACCTAATCGTTTAAATGCTTCAAAAAAAGATAAATTTTCCATTTCAATTAAAAAATCAAAAGCATTCCCCCCTTTGTGACAACCAAAACAGTAGAACATATTTTTATCTTCCGTTACAGAAAAGGAAGGAGTTTTTTCGTTATGAAAAGGACATAATCCCCAGTATTTATCACCCTTTTGCTTTAAAGTGACATATTGTGATATCAGGTCTACTATACTGATTTTATCCAGAATTTCCTGTTTTTTTAAATCAAAAGACATTAAATATTTATCCTAGTTTTTCTTTATATATAAATTATAAGCAGATGTATGTTCTGACAGGGTTCGGGTAAACTCATGTTGTCCTGATTCAGGGTTTTTTAGAAGAAAATAAAAATAATCACTTTTTATCGGAAAAAAAACAGCTTTTAGAGCTACTTCTCCAGGATTGGAGATAGGTCCCGGGGGCAGCCCCAGGTTTATATAGGTATTGTAAGGTGATACAATTTTTAAATCGCTATAAGTTATTGTACCGGGATGCGGCTTTTTTTCGATATCAGTTATAATATAAGCTATTGTTGCACAGGATCCCAGGGGGATTGGATTACTTGTCGAAAGTCTGTTATAAAACACTCCAGCCATTAAAGCTGCTTCATCAGGATCTCTGTACTCACGTTCCACAATTGAGGCCAGTATAACCTTATTATAAAGTTCTTTTTTATCCAGATCTCTATAAGCAGGGTATATATTTTCCAATCGGATAAAAAAAGTATCCACCATTACCTTTAACACTTTGTCAGCAGGAAAATTCTTTTGGAAGAAGTAAGTGTCAGGGTAAATAAAACCTTCAAGACCGGATGTTTCCAAGCCGTAATCCAGGAGCTGTTTTCCGGACTTTACGGTTTTAAGAAAATCTTCTGCATTGGTAATTCCCTGTGAATCGAGATAATCAGCTATCTGCCTACTGGTCCAGCCCTCGGGTATGGTAACTTTATAAAGCTGCTGTTTCCCTTCAATTAAATAATCATGAATTTGAATTAAAGTCATGTCTGTGCTGATTCTATATGTTCCTACTTTAAATTTTGATTGAGTCCCCATTATTCTACTGTATATTTTCATAACCCAGGAATATTTTATAAGTTTTAATTTTGCAAGAGAATTTGAAATACTGTTTAATGAATCCCCTTCACTTATTGTAAATAATATATCTTTATCCTGTATTCCGGATACCGGCTGATTTAGATAAGTTCCAGACACTAAAAAAGCTATGGATAAAAGAACAATTATAAATAGTACCGGCAATAAAAATTTAATAAATAATTTCATATATTATTCTTTCCACAGGATAAATTCCACCCGACGATTTTTCCATCTGTTTTTCAAGTCGCTATGGGGTACAAGAGGTTCTTTACCCCCCATGCCCTTGGAATCCATTCTTGAAGGGGAAATCCCCAGTTTAGTAAGATAGTTAAGAACTGTAACAGCCCTTTTTTCTGATAATGGCCCCAGTTCATTTTCTTCTTCAAGTTTTGCGGCAGCCGGGTTATTCCATTGAGTAAGAACTGCATGACCTTCGATAGTAATTCTGTAGGAACGGTATTTCTTCAAAAGCTCACTAACACGATTTAGAATGAACTTGTTTTTAGCTATAACCTCCTGACTGTCTGCCAATAATTCGGGGCTGTTTTTCTTAAAAATTATGTTGGCAATTTTAATTTTTAAAATATCGCCTTCTCTGACTACAAGAACATCAACAGGTATTTTCCCTGTAAAAGAACTTACATTACCTAAATAATCTTCTAGATTCAATGTAACAGGATAATCCATAGCAGCGTAGACTAATTCCCCTGTGGAAGACTTACCATCCCAAATTATTTCCCCTCCCGGATAACCTGTACCACTGTAGGTTTTAAAATTCCTGCCTTCCGGATCATTTATTTTCAAAGACCAGTCCTTTACTCCTGTTTTATCGGAAACGTCCATTACTATTGATACTTCATCGTCGACACCATCGTTATCCGGAGAAAATGGAACGGGTGAAATTTTCATTGAGCCGGAGGGTGGTGTTACGTCTATAACAAAATCAGAGGATGCCACAACAGGGTTATTCCCCTTATTATATAATGCAGAAAAAACAGCATGATAGACACCTTCTACAATCCTATCCTCATAGTTGAGACCATTCCAGGTAATAGACTTTGGAATACCTGTGTCCCCTTTAAATTCTTTCTCAATGTTTTCATCTGCATCCAGTATTTTAAGAGACCATGAGGCCAGACCCTTTTTGTTATTTACAATTGTGGAAAAAGTCAGATTTTCAAACAGACCATTCCCTGTAGGCGATAAATATTTATCACTAACTGTTAAAAAAATATTTGTAGGCTCCGTATCAATGGTAATAGTATTTAATTCCGAATCCGTTCTGTTGCCGGCTTTATCAACAGAGTATACTTTGTAGCTGTAATTACCATCAGAAACATAATTCCCTTCATCATCCTTGCCGTCCCATTTTAAGCTATCAGCATTTTTTTTCCAAAAAAAGGTTCTGACAATATTACCGGATTCATCAGCAATTTCTCCATTCCATATATCCTCGGAACTGGAAGATTGTGAGATAATCAAAAAATCTTTATTTCCATCAGAATTCGGTGAGAACAGGGTATAATTACTTGAAATACTAATCTCCGGAAAAACTGTATCAATTATAAATTCAGGTGATACAGCAACAGGTGCATCTCCCTTGGTATAGGTAATAGAAAGCCTTGCTGTACAGCTGCCTTCTTTTGCAATTTTTCCATCAGATGTAATTCCATTCCAAATAATTTTTTCCGGTATAGAACCTGTACCTGAAAAACTTCGAATTATATTAGAGTCTTTATTCATAATATCCAGGGTATACTTTTCAATCCCCTCTTTTATCTTTAATTCAGGAATAAGAGAAACAGTATCCTGTCTTTTATCACCATTTGGGGAAAAGTATTCCTTGTCTCTGGTAAGAATGACAGCAGTTTCCTCAGTATTCAATGAAAATTTTATAATTTCCGACTGTCCTGTATTACCGGCTCTATCAATTGCAATCAACTGATAAGTGTAAAGACCATCAGGAGCAAGTCTGCCTTCGGAAGTTGTTCCATTCCATGCGACTGTGGGATCGGCAGCTGAAAGCCATTGATATTCTTTAATTATTTCACCTTTTTCATTTTTTACTATTCCTGTCCAGTTAATCTCGGTACTCGATTCCTGATAAAAAATAATTTCATCTTTACGTCCATCGCCATTTGGAGAAAAAATTTTTCCATTACTTTTTATATTTGCAACAGGCGCACTTACATCAACATAAAAAACAGGAGACACTGCATCAGGATGATTTCCATTATTGTAAAGTACATCAATTTCTCCTGTATAACTTCCCTCTTCAAGTCTTAAACCATTCGAATCTTTTTCTCTGCCATCAAATATAATCTCATCCGGTACCGTAGTACTTCCTGTAAACAATTTTAAACTTTTACCGTTAGAATTTTTAATGTTTAAATTCCAGCTTACTATACCCTGACTTACAGGTATTTCAGGACTAAATGTAAGAGTATCCAGTATCATGTCATTGTTTGGACTAAAATATGATTTATCAATTGTAATAGATATAGGAGTTACTTCAGTATTTTTAATAATATTTGTCAGACCTGAACTAACAGAATTTCCAGCTCTATCTATAGACTTGATTTCATAGGAATATACACCATCATCTGTCATGGTTCCATTATCATCGAGTCCATCCCATACCAGAGTCCCGGGTACCTGATCCTTCCAATTGTAATGTCTGACTTCCTCTCCGGTTGAACTGATAATTGAAGCCTCCCATAAATCTTCATCCGAACCGGATTGAGCAATAGTAATAAAATCTTTATTCCCATCATTATTCGGTGAGAATATTTTTTCATCGTCTCCGGATTCTACAATTTCGATTTCAGGTGCTGTAGTATCCAGCACAATTGCATAACTGTCTGAACTCCCTTTATTACCATTATCATCCCATGCTTCAACTGAAAAATAATACAATCCGTCTTCGGCTGTATTTCCCGAATCAAGGAAACCATCCCACCTAAACTCTTCCGGAATTTCTATTCCGCTTTTGACAGCGAAAAGTCTTGCAAAAAAGCCGCTGAATCCCTGGTTTTCTATTCTTTTTTCTTTATTTTTTATTTCTCTGACAATTTCACCATTGGAATTTCTAATAATAAAAGAATATCCCTTTAAATATCTTGAATCTGTAATATTTATTGGAAATGTCAGATCATCTTTTATACCATCATTGTTTGGAGACATATAACAGGAAATAGCCGAATTAGGATAATTTTTATCATATCTGCCTGTATACTTACTTTGAGTATTTCCAATGTCTTTAATTAAATGCTTTGAAGATAATTTTAAATTGCCGGAAGAAGCTAATGAAATCCGCTTTTCATAACCTGGTTTAAAGGAACTTTTATTTACATTATTGAGCAAACTCAAAGGTTCAGAATCCTGATTTCGATTATTGTCAGATTCAAATCCCGATATATCCAGCTTTATTACCGGAGCAGATTTATCTATAACTCCAAAAGGAATATTTACACCAAAACCGGCTGCCCAGAGATTTTTTGATACTGGGGCAAATCCGGATTGAATCTGCACTTCATTCTTATTCCCTCTCTTTTCAGGAATATCCGTAAAATCAGTATTTTCTTTAATATTTGTTTTAAATGTGTAATTAAATCCGATAGAAGGAATGATACTAAATGAATTATTGTTGACTAAATCATAACTATCCAGTCTTGTACCAATATTAATTGAAAAGGTATCTTTAAAAACAATATTGGATCCAAGAAGAAGAGCAGCAGATTTAAAATTTGTCAGACCAATTATATCAAGATCGGCAGAAGCGTTTATTTTTAAACTTTCAGATTTTAATACATTTGCGCTAATTCCTGCACTTATGGTAAAAGGTTCAGGGTATCCAGCGCTAATACTGGAATATCCAATATCCTGTAATGCCAAACCCCATGAAAAATCTTTAAAAAACCCAATATTACCTGGTAATGAAATAACACCCAAATCTAGCATAGCAGACATGCCCGGTTCAAAGGAACCCGCTAGTTTTAGACCCGCACCCACTAAAAAATCAGGATATAAATCTTTTGAAAAAGAGCCGTTCAGGGTAAAAGTTGAATTTGAATCTATAATTGGATATGGTGAGTAAAAATAATGTCCTGACCAGGAAAAAACTCCGGCCTTGGTTGGTATTGTATTTCCAATATTTATCCCATGCCCCTTAAATCCGCTTATTCCTGACTCTTCCCCTGAAAGAGTTATATAGCTTAAATCAAGGGTAACTCTTTGAGTAAGAGCACCTGAAGCCGGATTAATAGCTTCGGATTGTGGAGAAATTAAATTTGTAACACTGGATGTCCCTGCAATAAACCAGGGAGAGTAGAACTCTTTGACCCTACTACCATCTTCTGCCCATACAGACAAACCCAGTACGAAGTAAATACTGATAAAAATCTTTGCTATAATTTTATTATTCATAGATTTTAATTTACAGCTTTTTATCAAGAACATCAACTTTCTTTGCATATAACTCCCCCAGAGATTCCATTTCAGCAATAGAAAGAGAATTAAATAATTCTTTTTCTATTTTCATTTTTACTGAATGCTGATTCTTATCAAGAGTCTCTTCATTTTCCAATAATATTAAAAAAATTGAGACTAATTCATTACCTTTTATGTTCATTATATAATTATTTCCAAATCTTCTCTTGCAAGAACAACATTTATATCGGAATTTTGCTGATACTTTTTATACCAGTTTGCGGATTTGCTGATACTTGCCATTTTATTATCATCATAGAGAGGTTCATGATGAAAAAGAACTAATTTATTGATTTTCCATGCAGATGCAAAATCTACTGCAAGACTATAGGAGGAATGCCCCCAGTTATATTTTTCAATTGCCTCATCCAAAGTATACTGGCCGTCCAGAATTATAAGATCAGTGTTTTGATAGAAATTTATATTTTTTTCATTTTTTTCAAAATCACTATCATGAAGTTCCGTATCCGTTGAAAAAATTACTCTTTTAAAGTTTTCTTCAATTTTATAAGAGAATGATCCCCCAGGATGTTTCATTTTTCTCCATGAAATTACAGAATTCCCAATCTTAATATTATTTCCACTTAGTACATTATAATTTACATTTTTACTAAAACTATCAATTGTAATTGGAAAATAAGGGTATTTCATCTGGCCGCTTAAAATTTCCTTAAATTTCGGCAGTGGGCTATAAAAATTTATCGTGTACTCAGGGTTGTATACCTGAGGCGAAAAAAAGGGAAGACCCTGAATATGATCCCAATGGAAGTGCGTAAAAAAAATATGATAATTTCTAATATGATCATTCTGATGAAATAAATGATTTCCCAATTTACTGATACCTGATCCAGCATCAAAAATAATCAGGGTATCATCATTCAGCCTGACTTCTACACAGGTGGTATTTCCTCCTACCGTACCAAAAATACTGTCTGGTAAAGTAGAGAGAAAAGCTTCTCTTGTTTCCGGTGAGCGTAAATCGTCAGCTTGAATTCTCTGAACAACTGCAGATATTTTTCTCTGGATTTGTGAAGATGATAATGGGGTGGGAATAGAACCTCGAACACCCCAAAAATGGATTTTCATAAACAGTTCTCCATTAATAAATTTTTAAAATAAAATATACTCTTCTTCTTCTCTTTGCTGAATCAATTTGTCTATGGTTTTTTTATGAACTGTTTTTCCAGTATTCATACCGGGGCATGATTCAGCTTCATTATCCCAGGCTTTTTTATCAGTAAGAAAAGGTTTCCAAAATGGATAAGATCTGCACTGAAGGGGTCTGGCTTCATAAATTTTGCAATTCCCATTGTCCCAGAATATACAGTCATAGTTACTTTTTTCGATTAAGCTTAAGCGCTTTTGGTTACCCATATTAACTATTCGGCAGTATTTTGTAATAAATTCATCTTCGGATAACTTAAAATGCTTTATTAACCTATCCAGATCGTTATAAGACAAAAAAACATATCCCGGATCAAACCGACAACAGTTTGAACATTGGGTACATTCAAATTTAAGACCGTCTTTGTAAAAATCTCCTTCCAATTAAATCCAACCTTTGAAAATTTATTTTTACCTGGACATAAAAAAAGGATCTTTCCAATTAAGGAAAGATCCTATGGGGAGAGAAGGATTTGAACCTTCGAAGGCGTAGCCAACAGATTTACAGTCTGCCCCCTTTGACCACTCGGGAACCTCCCCAATTCTCACAAAAACTTTACCATAAAGAAAATGTCTAAGTCAAGCCGCCTGTCAGATTCGAACTGACGACCCCGAGATTACAAGTCACGTGCTCTGGCCAGCTGAGCTAAGGCGGCAATTTCCGACTGGATGAACATAAACATTTTAAAAAAAATTGTCAATAGAGCATTACAGCTTTTTACGCTATATCCCTCGTAGCTATGTATTATTTTTTTTATTTTTGTGCTCTGAAGTTATTGTAGGAAATTATTCTTTTTCTGTCAATTTTGTAAATAATAGCCCCAAAATATTTATTTTTACAATTATAAGAAGAAAAAAAACCGGTACACTTAAGTGTACCGGTTTTTCATTTTAAATTACTAAATATTCTTACTCAATTACATAGTGTGCTTTAAGAAAATCCAGATCCAGTTCTGGATAAACAGGATATTTATCAACAAGTGCTTTTACTCTTTTCTTTGCATTTAATACAACTTCTTCGGAAATATCAAATTTAGCCTTGCTTTTCTTCCCTTCATTTTTACCCTTTTTAATAATAGCAGATTTTGTATTTTTAATAATATAGGCAATAATTGAAGCAATTTCCTTCATTTCATCTACTCCCATACCAAGAGTAGTGGCTGCAGGAGTTCCAATACGCAGTCCGCTTGTATACCATGGACCGTTCTTGTCAAAAGGAAGAGCATTTCGATTACAGGTAATATCACACTTTCTTAAAACAGATTCACCCTGTCTGCCGTTTAGATCAGTTTCACCAAGATCAATCAGCATAAGATGATTATCAGTTCCGCCTGTAGCTATTTTTAAACCCTCTTCCTGAAGAGCGGCAGCAAGAGCCTGGGAATTTTTAACAATATTATGAGCGTAATCTTTGTATTCCGGGGTATCAACCTCTGTCAAAGCTACTGCCTTGGCAGCAAGAATATGAGGAAGGGGACCACCCATTACAAGAGGACATGCCTTATCCATGGAATCTTTAAACTCGTTTTTACACAGTATAATACCTGCCCGTGGACCTCTAAGAGTTTTATGTGTTGTTGTTGTAGCTACATCTGCATAGGGAATTGGATTATATTCACCAGTCATAACACCACCGGCAACAAGACCGGAAAAGTGAGCCATATCCACCATAAAAACCGCTCCAACCTTGTCTGCAATCTCTTTCATTCTTTTAAAGTTAATAAGCCGTGGATAGGCACTGTAACCTGTTAAAAGAATTAATGGTTTAACCTCCATGGCAATTTTCTCAATTTCATCATAATCTAATACACCAGTCTCTTTATTTACATTGTAGGTATAAGCATCAAACATCTTTGCAGACACGTTAAACCGGTAACCGTGAGTTAAATGTCCTCCGGAATAGTAGTTTAGTCCCAATAAACGCTGATTTCCAAGTGCCTCCCTAACCTTCGCCCATTGTTCGTCAGTAAGATGTGCAGGGTTTGTTTCTCCAAGTTCTTCCAGCATGGGAACTTCTATTTTGGTTGTTAAAATACCCCAATAAGCAATTAAATTGGCATCCGCACCACTATGAGGCTGGACAAAGGCATGTTCAGCACCAAATATTTTCTTTGCCAGCTCAACTGCAGTATATTCAATATCATCAACATTATCACATCCTGCATAAAATCTATGATAGGGAAAACCTTCAGCATAATTATCTGTTAAAAGATTACTTGCTGCAAACTGTGTAGGAAGTGAAGTAAAATTTTCACTTGCTATAAGCTTAAGACTTGTTCTCTGATTCTCAAGTTCTTTCACTATGGAAGAGGCTGTGCTTTTAGAAACACTATTTACCTGATCCAATGCAGAAAGATAGGCTAAAAAATCTGCACTTAAATCCTTTGGATCTTTACCTGAAATATAATCATAAACAGCTGTTTTTTCCATTTGCTACTCCTTGGTAACTTAATTTTAGTTTTAACTAAGAATAATAACTATTTTTATAGTTTTACACAAATATTAGCACAATTTATTTAGTTAAATTACAATTACTATATCATATATTCTATATATTGCAAGAGGATTTTCAAGATTTTTACTCTTTCCTCAGCTCTTCAATATAACCATCAATTTTCTCTTTCCTTTCAATAAATTCTTTTAACTTTTCTTTCTCTTTTTCAATTACTTCTGCCGGAGCATTATCTAAAAATTTACTATTGGATAGTTTCCCTTTTGTTGATTTAAGAAGTTTGTCATTTTTCTGTCCTTCCTTTAATAGCTTTGCTATTTCTACAGGAACATCAATTATTTCCCTAATAAAAATAAATGCCTCAAAGCCCTTTCCCGGAACAGCAATACTTCCAGCTGTATCCGGCTTATCATAAACAATACTAAGTTCTGAAGCTCTGGTAAGTGTTTTTATTAGATCAAAATATTCCTGGAATAACGATCCTGCAGTAAAACTACTGTCCAGAGATACCACTATGGGAATTTTCTTTTCCGGTGCAATTGTAAATTCGCTTCTAATTGTTCTAATTCCCCTTACTAAATCCTGAAAAAGTTCAAATTTTTCGGATATTTCCGGATTATTTCTTTCTGCAGTTTCCTCAGGATAAGGTGCTGTAATTATATTTTCTCTGCTGTTAGGCAGTTTTTGATAAATTTCCTCAGTAATAAAAGATAAAAAGGGATGAAGAAGCCTAAGAGATTCTTCCAGAAGGTTTATTAAAATTGTAATTGCTCTGTTTTTTTTATGTTCATCATCACTGTAAAGATTAAGTTTTGACGCTTCAAGATACCAGTCACAT
>Ga0190306_1000045_pt1 | contig 50494 bp, 34 predicted proteins | sample 48700734_MG_FD_161657 | JGI IMG/M metagenome (GOLD analysis project Ga0190306, IMG submission 161657) | Hydrothermal vent sediment bacterial communities from Southern Trench, Guaymas Basin, Mexico - 4870-07-3-4_MG | ecosystem: Environmental > Aquatic > Marine > Hydrothermal vents > Sediment ... | reverse complement strand
GCGAAAATACTTTTTACTCCTTATATCTAAGGAGCGACGAAAAAAGTAATAACGAACGAAATTATATCGATTTTCCTTTATTTAGTAATAATAAGCAGAAAAAAAAGCAAAATTTGTTTAAAGAGAATTTCCAATCGTGGTTTATTTTAAAGCCTAAACCTCGTAAGAAAAACGAAGTATTGCATCCTGCAAAATATCCCGAAGAGCTAACTCGAATGTTTATAAAAACATTTACAAAAGTGAACGACAATGTCTTCGATCCTATGAGTGGAACAGGAAGCACCCAGTTGTCGGCCTTGCAGCAAAACAGAAATGCTTATGGTACTGAGTTAAGCGAATTTTTTGCCGATATTTCTAATCAACGATGCTCTGAATATATCGAGAATAACTCATCGAAATTAGAATATAAAATACTGAATAAAGATGCCCGGAATATTACAAAAAAGGATTTTCCGAAAATAGATTATATAATTACCTCGCCACCATATTGGGATATGCTTAATATGAAAGGTGCCGAAAATCAGGCTAAAAGAATAAAAAAGGGATTGCAAACAAATTACTCCGACAACAACGATGATTTGGGAAATGTTGCCGATTATAAGGAATTTTTAAACGAGCTTACCAATATTTATTACAATCTTATCGATTTAATGAAATCGGGGAGTTATATAACAATAGTAGTAAAGAATATTAAGAAAAAAGGTTCTAATTATCCTTTTGCATGGGATTTAACTCAGAAACTACAAAAAAAGCTAATTCTATTACCCGAGGTATTTTGGTTGCAAGACGATATCTCAATTGCTCCTTACGGATATTTTAATACTTATGTAAGTAATACTTTTCATCAGTATTGTCTTACTTTTCAGAAACCATAAACTATACTCTTGGGGAGATTTTAAATTATTAGGTAAATATATATATGTTGTATGCAAGGCTAAGCCGAGTTAAATGAAATAAACTGATTAGAAAATTGAAAAAATGAATAGATAAAATATTAGTACTGATTGAAACTTATTGCAAGAAAAAAATAGTTTTTGCCGATACGCTTTTGCCCTTCGGGATAGTTGATGAAGCCTACGCACATTATACACATGCCGAAGAAAAATCGGCAAGAGTGCAATTTTACCTGCCCACAAAAAAAACTACCGATTATGTCTAAACACGGAACAATACGAAGATATACTCTTGAAATTGAAAAAATAAGAAGAGGACAATACCCTTCTTTTCAGGAAATTAAAGATTATTTGTTTAATCATGGTTTTGAAATTGGAGACAGAACAATACAACGAGATATTGAACAAATCAGATTTGAATTTGGCATTGAAATTAAATACAGCAGAGACAAAAATGGATATTTTATCGACTATGAGAATAGCATAAATATTGAATCGTTTTTTAGATTTTTAGAAATAGTAAATACGGCAGAATTATTAACCGAAAGCTTAATTGAAAGTAAAGACGCTCTTAAACATATCTCATTTGATACAGGTGGCGGATTAAAAGGAATTGAAAACCTAAAGCCATTATTAAAAGCGATAAAAGACAGTAGAAAAATCACTTTCAATCATTTTAATTTTCATACTAATAAGACTCGCAAATATTCACTAAAACCGTATTTATTGAAAGAATATCAAAACAGGTGGTATGTTGTAGGCTTAATAGGAAATTTACGAGAATTCCGAACATTTGGTATAGATAGAATTGAAGATTTAGAAGTAAAAACAGAAACGTTTAAAGTCGATAATAAACTTAATCCGATTGAAATGTTTGAAAAAACAATTGGTTTAGTTTATTCGCTAAATACTTCACAAAATGTAATTCTTTCATTTACACCAACACAAGGAAAATACATTAAAACTTTGCCTTTACATACATCTCAGAAAGTATTAATTGATAACGACATTGAGTTTCGTATTTCCATTACTGTTATTCCAAATTATGAACTAACTCAATTAATTCTAAAACATGGAGACACTGTAAAAGTTATTGAGCCTGAGTGGTTAGTGAATGAAATTAAGGAGAATTTAAAAAGAGCAATTCAAAAATATGAGTAGAACGTCAAGTTTTGGCGTTAACTTATTATAAATTTGTACGTTTTAATATATAGCTAAATGTATTATAAAAATGACTCAAGAAAATTAACACAATAAGTATTGACTCAAATAGAAAATAATTATTATGGAAGAAAAAAATTATGATTTAGGACTTTCTTTGAAAGTCTACGATTATTATATAAATAGTGAAATAGGTCATGCTAAATTGTGTAAGAAGTGCAAAAATCTATCTGAAACAAAAGGACATTCATCAATTAATGGTCCAATTCCAATATTTCATATTGGTAAAGAATATCAAAAAAGTAAAATCAAACTTTTGTTTTTAGGAAGTGTAGCTTATGGTTGGGATGAAGTATTAAATAACAGATTTTTTAAAGCCGATAAACAGACTCGACTAAAAAATAAATCCGAAATAATTGATATAGTTGAGAAAGGTATTGAAAAATTGTTTTTTGCTGATAAAAAAAGGATGCCCTATTTTACATACATGCGAGAAAGTAGTAATTTCATTTTTGACAATGACGGATATTCTAAAATTGCAATTAGTAATTTGCTAAAGTGTAATTCTGGTGCAGTTAGAAATCACTACCCACAAAAAGTATTTGATTATTGTATTAAGTCTGATTTTACAGGAAATTTGATATCTGATCTTGAGCTACTAACTCCAACACATATTGTATTATCATCATCTGATTATCGAAAATATGGACGGTATATTAAAATTATTAAAGGAATGGGTATAAAAACAATAATGTTGCCTCATCCATCATCTTCAGTAAAGGGAAATTCATTGCAAAATTGGAAACAAAAAATTAAGGATTTTATTGGACAAAACACCTTCACAGCAATAGACTTTGAAACAGCAACACAAAACAGAAATTCAGCCTGTGCAGTTGGAATTGTAACTGTCGAAAACGGAATAATAACAGATGAATATTATACTCTTATTAAACCGCCAAACAACGAATATCATAAGCGTTGTATTCAAGTTCATGGAATTACAGAAATAGACACCGAGAATGCACTAACTTTTGATAAAATTTATCCTGAAATAAAGAAACGATTGCAAGGAAGAATTGTAGTTGCTCATAACGAATCATTTGACAGAATTGTTTTGCAGAAAACTATGGCGGAAAATGGTCTTGATTATTCCAAACTGAATATTTCAGACAGGTGGGAATGTACAATGAAATTATGCAGAGCAAATAAAAAATACCCATCTAGTAAACTTAATGAATGTTGTGTAGTAGATAATATTGAATTAAATCATCACGAAGCACTTTCTGATGCTCGTGCTTGTGCAGAGCTTTATTTAAGAAGATAATTTTACGTCGACATATTTTGACGGAGTACAACTTTACTTTTGTATCGTAATGAAAATAACACATTATGATTGTAAGCATTAAAAAAATACGTGAGTTTCAATCTTTATTTTACGACCCGAAATAGGGTTAGTTATATTAAAGAAAAACAAAATATGTCCTATAAAACTATTTAATAAGTTCTGGTTTGTTCAAAGCCTAGATTTATATAATTCTAATATTTGTTCTTTGGAAGGAATAGAAATATTCCCGAATCTAAAAAAGCTGAATATCGAAGCAAACAGGATTGTAAATCTTATACCCCTAAATCGCTTACGAAAACTCAAAGAACTAAATCTTTGCAATAATAATATTAAGGATATTAGCACATTAGTTTATTGTAAAAATCTAAAAAGACTGAATATCGAAGGAAACAAAATTGTAGATCTTTCGCCCCTTACAAAATTGAGAAACCTTGAAAAGTTAAATATTTATGGTAATGATTTTAGGCAGATTACTGAATTATCTGAGTGCAAGAAACTAAAAGAATTATACATCTATCATCCACAAATTATGGATTATAAACAGTTAAGTAATATCCCTAATCTAAAAACACTTTATATAAATCAATTTGAGACAAATAGAGATGATATAGAAGAATTACAAAATTATTTGCCTAATTGTAAAATAGAAACAATACTGGGTTATGTATTTTAAAAACGAATCAAACAGACAAATGAGTAAGCCTAGAACAGTAATAGCGAGTATTGGAAGTCATGGAGAAAAGATTGTAAACGGATTGAATGAACAGGGCTTACTTGAAGCAGATTTTATGACTCACAATGAATTGATTAAAGACAGTTCAAAAAATATATTTATACTCTTTATAGTTTATTGCCCAAAAGATAACTGTATAGATAAGGTTGATGAACTTGCCGGATTATATACTAATAAAACGGTGATTGAGATTATTATAACGGATAAAATAGAAAGACAAAATCCACATTACATAATAAGCAATTTATCTGTTGATGGTGTTGTAGAAGAGATTTCAACTTTAATAAAAGCATTTACTGATTTAGGTAAATTTCCATTACAAAGTTGTATTGACATGGCAGACATTGTTGATTCTTTAAAAAATGCAGGCAAGTTACAAATGAAGGAATTTACATTTGAAGGAAGTGGAGATTATAATGCTTTTAATCAGTTTCTTGTATTTCTAAGAACTACGAAAAAGATAAAGACCGTTTGGCTTCAGATTTATTTGCATGCGGATGAGGGCTTGCTTTATATTGTTCTTGAAAAGCTGCTAGATGCTTTAAGTTTAAATCTTGGTAGTGCAACTAATGTTTTGTGGAATGTGAGTTATGAAGAACCAATTTTAAAGGATGAAAAAAATTGGTTTGTGTTGTTATTTTGTTAAATTAGAGGTTTAATAAAAAATAAGGGTATGAATAAATCAGAACATGAAGAACTTCTGAAAATCGAAGAAGAAATTAGAGCTAAAAATTATGACAATAACACTTTTGGTGTAAGCGATGGTGTTATCAGTTTTGATGATTATACGAATAAAAAAACTAATTATAAAATTCTTTGGATACTAAGGGAACCCTATGAATTTGATAAGGTGGATAAAAATAGGAACAAAACCAAGGATAAAAAGATTGGTGGTTGGTCATTAGCAAATGCTTTAAATAAGCGTGAATCATGGAAACAAACCGTAAAATCCAAAGGCGGCATGCAAACTTACAGGAAACTAATTCAAACAACATATGCAATATTGAATATTGATGGTATTAATGGATTTAAAAAGAATAGCTACAAAGCAAACTTTGATTATCTGAAAAAAATTGCATGTATCAATATTAAAAAAATGCCAGGTAAATCAAAGTCAAATGATAAAGTTATATCAAAACATTTTACTTTGAATGAAGAAATTCTTAATCAACAGATTGAGTTGTGCAGTCCTGATATTACAATTTATGGTGGAACTTTTAAGTATTTTAAGAAATCACTTTTGAAAAAAGAACCATCAATTATAGAATTACTTAATCATAATGATTCTAGATATACTAAGGGTGCATATTATGTAATAGATGGGAAATTGCACATTCATACTTACCATCCATCATGTTTTATGAAGGATGAAAATTACTGCAATAATATTTTAAATGCTGTTAAGGAATGGGAGAATCAAAAATTATAATAAATAAGCAACTCCCTGCTGGCGCGGATGTCCACGTCCGTGCCAATCTTTTCCATCACTTTAATTTCATCTTTTATTCTTTTCATCTCACTTTACATCTTACCTTGCTTGTGCACGGACAACATGTCCGCGCTAGCAGGGTCTAATATTAAAAATCGTTTACGTACAGGAGATACGAATGAAAAGAGCTGTCAAATACTTTTTCGACAGCCCCTTTACTTGTTTTGATTTTCAACAAACAACTTATCTATTAAGCTTAAAAAACGCAAATCTTTATTTTATTCTTATAAAATATTTTTCCAGATTACTTTCTTTGATTAAATGGTTTATATAAGCTGTATCAACCCCATATGCTCCATTTTCATTATAAAACACGTTTTTTGTATCATTAAATTCATAAAATTCAATAAAAGGGTCATCATCTAATAATAGTTTATATAAACTATCAGGACTGGGTGAAACATCGTAATTTAACTTATATTCATCATTTGTAATTGATAAATATCCTGAATTAGCACCCAATGTTCCATTTAATGCATAACCATTAATAAGTTTTATCGGCCAGCGAGTATTAACAGAGAATGGAGCATAATTACTTGTAATTTTAGTTTTTTTTGAATCTAACTCAACGCAAACATTTTTTGTATAATCTGCCTTTGTTTTATACACATAGATCATCTCATCTATATCACTTCCTGATTCACAAGAAAAAGAAAGTAATATAAAAATAAATAAGGGAATGATTAATTTTATTCTACAAACTTGTTTTTTCATCTCTTTTTATTCTAATAATATTTTGTTTGTAATGAATTTATTATCAATTTCTACTTTTATAACATATAAACCTTTGGGTTTATTATTCAAATTGACTTCTATTACCTGCTGGTGCGGACATGTTGTCCGTGCCTTTATCGAAAACATATCTTTTAATTCTTTATTTAATATTTTGTAAATCTAAAGGCTGGCGCGGACGTCCACGTCCGTGCCAATCTTTTCCATCACTTTAATTTCATCTTTTATTCTTTTCATCTCACTTTACATCTTACCTTGCTTGTGCACGGACAACATGTCGGTGCTAGCGGGTTGCATATGGCGCGATTGTTATAAATTAATACCTATAATATCCTTATAAAGTTTTACGGCATATAAATCTGTCATTCCCGAAATAAAATCGATAATTAGTCGCACTTTATTATATTCTGTGCTTTCATTGATATTTGCGAATTGTTCGGGTATAAGAGAAAGTAGTTTTTTCGAATAATTCGAATCGGGAGTTATGCTTGCATTGATAAATTCGTCGAGCAAAGTACCAATTATATTAAAACCGGTTAACTCTATTTTTACTACCGAAGGATGTTTGTAAATTTCTTTTATTGCAAGAGTTTTACATTTGTCGAAAGCAATTTTCGAATTTCCGAAAAGGTTATCCACAAGACTGTTTTTGAATTCTCCTGCCATTATTTTATCGTAGTTATCGATAAAAACTTTCGTTGTATCGTTTATCAATTTACCAATTACCGAAGCTCTTAAATAAGCTATCGATTCGTTTGTGTCGGTAACTTCTTTATCAACCTTAGTTTTATTCTCGAAAAATTTTGTGTCAATATCTTTATCGAAGAAATTCATAAGTAATTCATTAGTTTTTTCGGTACTTATGATATTTAATTTATGAGCATCTTCTATATCCATAATTTCGTAACAGATATCGTCGGCAGCTTCAACCAAATATACTAAAGGGTAACGAGCATATTCATTGTCTGATGTTGCTTTTATATTAAGTTCTTGAGCTATTTTAGCATAATCGTTTATTTCGCTTTGAAAAAATCCGTACTTTTTCTTTTTATAAGAATTTGTTGAACTAAATGGATATTTAACAAGAGAAGCTAAAGTAGAATAAGTAAGAGCAAATCCCCCTTTTCGGCGACCATTAAATTGGTGAGTTAGCATACGTAAGGCATTTGCATTTCCCTCAAAAGTTACTATATCTGTCCATTCTTTTTCTGTGAACTTATTTTTTAAGTGTTTTCCTTTTCCATTAGAAAAATAATTCGAAATAGCATCTTCTCCGGCATGGCCAAAAGGAGGGTTGCCCATATCGTGAGCTAAACAAGCAGCCGAAACAATAGAGCCTAAATCATTAAGTATTTCTTTGTTTTTAATTTCGTCTCGTGTTTTAATATAATTTGCTATTTCATTTGCTAACGAACGTCCAACACTTGCCACTTCGAGACTGTGAGTTAATCTGTTATGTACAAATATACTTCCGGGAAGAGGAAATACCTGAGTCTTATCTTGTAAGCGTCGGAAAGGCGAAGAAAATATTATTCTGTCGAAATCGCGTTGAAATTCTGTTCGAGCAGCTTCATTATTTGTTATAAGTTTATTTTCTAATCCGAATCGTTTTGCCGATAATAATTTATCCCAGTTCATCATTGTATTAATTATTTAGATGTAAAGATAAAGAAACGAAAAAGATATTTTTATAAATTTTAATAGTAAAGCTTGAAGATATTAGAAATCTGCAAGCTTTTTTGATAAATTATAAAAGTAAATATCTTTTCTATAATTTTTCTGAAATTGTAGTAGGAATAGCGTCTTTATGAACCATAATCGACATAGTTCTTAACTTTACGTATGCTTCAGATGCATAAAAATATCCACCAAGCTCGTTCCTATCTTTTCCCCATGAATTTTTCACTAAATAATATTTTGTTCCGTTTTGGTCTTTCGCTTTTCCAATAATATGCATTAGATGGTCGTCGGTAGTTGAGTAATTATTATATGCTGTTTGACGCATTTCTGCTGTAATCTCTTTTTGTTTGCAAGGATTAATAAAAACATTTTCCGACTCTTCTTTATTCATATCTCCCCAATCTTTTTCGGGAACAATTGCCAGACCTTTGTTATGTTTAAATCCTTTGTCGCTAACATCACTAGCCCAAGCAATCGAATAACCATTATCAATAGCATTATCGATAATTTTAATTAGTTCGTTTAATTTAACATTTTGTATTAATGCATTCGACCAATTATCGGGTGATTCGAATACAAATTCGGTGTAATAAGGATGATATGTGAATGATGTAATAGCTATGTAGTTATTTACATCGATTCCTAAATATTTTGCAAAGCTTAATGGAGTATAATTTTCATTATTAAACGAGAATTGTACAGGAACAGTTCCTAAGTAAGCATCTAATATTCCATTAAAAGCATCTAGCCATACCGGCGAAAGTGTTTTGTTTTTGTTTAAGATAATAGCATCTACCATAGCTTTTAACACAGCATCCATTTCGGAATGAATATGTTTATCTTTATTAATCAACATTCCCGAATAAGTTGTATTTGGAACAATACCGTATTTATTAATAACATCTAAAACATCCCAAGCTTCGGCTCCCGGACCAAAATTCAAATGTCCATGATAACGTACATATTTTTCTGCACGCAAATAATACGAATGTCTTACATTATACATTTCAGATAAATCGCATTCAATACCTTTTATACGCATAATTTCCGATTCGATAAAAGATGTAGTTGCAAAACTCCAACATGTTCCGGTGCGACCTTGACTTTTTACACTTGTTGCAGGAATTTTTTTTATTTCAGAAAATTTGTAATTTCCTGGTTGCGAATAAATATCGATTATTGATAATAAAATAATTATTGAAAAAACAATTGGTCGTTTCATATGTTTATAGTTTAATAATTAGCTATATGTCGGCTAATTAGGCTTGTAATAGAATTATGTTTATTTTTAATTTGTACGATGGAATATTCTTATTAGAATTATTCCCTTGTATGTATGCTAGTGCATGGATATTTCATAAGAGTAAAAGTTTAATTCGTATTAGTTTATTATTCGATTAAAAATATTTAAAAAAGGTTTATTAACATATTAGTTATAAAATAGTTTAATGGTGTTAATAAATTTTTTAAGTATTAATTTACAACAATTATCGAAATCAAAGTTATCGAAATCAAACTAATTATTCCAAAAATATAGAAATTATTCCAAGGTAAAATAATATCAATATGTTTTTTAACATATTGAATTGCAGATTCTTTGCTGTAACAATTATAATTAACTGAGGTATAGAAAGTTTTAAATTATGTTTTAGTTGTTTTTAATGTGCAATAACGGTTTATGAACAATAAAAGAATGATGCCGATAAAAATAAATTTTAAAATTTCATTTTTTTTGCTTTATTTGTGTTAATATCCTTGTAAAAGGAAGTTTATTTATTAAGAATGGAATTTGAAAAACAATTAAAATACAAAACAATCTTAGCAGTAATGATAATACTGATAGGATTAAGTACAATTTACTTTGTAATAGGGATTAAAAATCAAAAACGATATAGAGATTGGAATATTCAGAAAGATAATGATATTGTAACTCTTGAAGTTAATAACCTGTTAAATCGCACATATTCGATATATAAAGACAAGATTAATTATTTTGTATTAAACCATCAGATTAAGGAGAGTTTTGCAAAAAATGATGTTGAGAAATTATATAAAAAAGCATTTCCTTATTACTCCATATTAAAAACAGAAGCTCCTTTTCATTTTGTAATTAACTTCTATAATCCGTCAAACAATCCGATTCTAAAAATGAATATAGGACCCGGAAATTACAGTGATGGTAAGTTGTTAAGCGAACTGGTAACTAAAACAAATAATCAGAAAAAGAGAAATTTTGGTTTTGAATTTTTCGATAAGAAATTATATTATAAAGTTATTGAACCAATTTTTTATAATAACAACTACATTGGATGTATAGAATTTGGAATTAGAGAGGACGAAATTGTTGATTATGTCTCGAATAAAAACCATATAACTATTGCTAGTTATTTTTCGAAAGAAGAAATATCTGAGAGCTTAGAAGAAAATATTGCAGATATAACTACCGATAATTTTTTTATTCATACATATGCGAACCCAGAGATATTTTCTGCCCTTGTTAATAATATTAAATTTAACGAGATACAAGAATACAACAAGAAGCATTTTTATTTTGGGAATATTCCAAATTCTAACGGAACAATTAAGGGAGGCTTTAAAGGAATATATTTTTTTAAAGATGTTAGTCAGTTTCAAAACGAATATCAATTATTTATTTTAAAATCATTAATTATAGAATTTTTGATTTTAGTATTGATTTTTATTGTTTTATTTTTCTCGTTTAATTCCGTTGCCGAAAAAATATTTAATTTAAAAGTATCGCTCGAAAAACGACTCGCTGAGCAAACAAAAGAAATAATAGAAGCAAATACAGAGTTGCAACAGATTTTTAATACTACAAGTAATAATCTACGATTAATAGATAATAACTTTAATATTATTAGAGTAAATAGGTCGTTCACAATATTAAGCGGGATTAGTAAAGAAGAAGCGGAACAGAAGAAATGCTACGAAGCATTTCCCGGGCCATACTGTCATACGGGTGAATGTCCCTTAATAAGAATAAAAAATGGGGAAGAAAGAGTTGAGCTCGATATTAAAAAAGTAAGTAAGCGAGGTAAAGTGATTCATGGAATATCTACAAGTGTAGCTTTTACTGGCGAACATGGTGAATCGATTGGAATTATCGAAGATTTTAAAGATATCACCGAAAGGGTAGATGCGGAAAATGCACTTAAATATACAGAACAAACTTTTTCGGAATATATGAATAATCTTCCATTAGGAGTATTTATTAAGAGTGAAGTTGGTAAGATGGAGTATCTTAATAAATTTATGGATTATAAATTTTCTAAAAAAGTATTTGATAATAAAACTCCACATGAAATTTTTCCCTTGCAGTATGCTAATCGTGTAATAGACGAAGATAACAGAGCATTAAACGGAGAGTTAATTGTTGTTGAAGAAAATGTTCCTGATAAGTACGGTGAGATATTTACGTATTTAACTCATAAATTCCGTTTCCGAGGATTAGATGGAAATTGGAAAGTTGGAGGTGTTGCTTTAGATATCTCTCAAAGGAAAAAAGCAGAATATAAATTAAAAATATTATCGAATGCAATACAACATTCTCCTGCTTGCGTTGTTATTACAAAACTTAATGGTGAAATAGAATTTGTTAATCCAAGTTTTACTAGAACTGCCGGATATGAGATTGACGAAGTATTAGGAAAGAATATTAGTATCTTACGTAACGAAGAATTTTCGGAAAGTATATTTAACGATATTCTAGAATCGGTAAAAATTGGTGTCGATTGGCAAGGAGAATTTCATAACCAAAAGAAAGATGGCGAATTATATTGGGAGTTAGCATCAATTTCGGCGGTAAAAAACGATAAAGGGAGAACAACTAATTTTGTTATTATCTCGGAAGATATTACAGAAAGAAAGCTTAACGAAAAAGAACTTATTGAAGCAAAAGAAAAAGCCGAAGAAGCCGATAAACTGAAATTAGCTTTTCTTGCAAATTTGTCGCACGAGATAAGAACTCCTATGAATGCAATTATAGGCTTTTCAAACATTTTACTTGATGATGAAATACTTCCCGACGAAAGGAAAAAGATTAATTCGTTAATTAATTCAAATGGACAAAAACTATTAAGATTGATTGATGATGTTATTGATATTTCAAAAATTCAAACCGGAGGAATAGAGATAAATAAAACAGATTGTTTTTTAAATAAAATGTTATTAAATTTATTTTCTGAGTTTGATGATAAAATAAAAATATCTGGCAAAAAAGTAAAATTAACATTAAATAGATCAGTTAGAAACGACGATTTTTCTATTTACACAGATAGTAGTCGTCTGAGACAAATATTGTTTAATTTAATAGATAATTCGGTTAAATTTACTAATAATGGTTTTATAGAATTCGGATATTCATTAGACGATTCTTATTTGATGTTTTATATTGTTGATACAGGAGTTGGTATATTAAAAGATAAATCTGAACATATATTTGAATTATTTCGTCAAGCAGATAATACTTTTACGCGTGAGTATGGAGGAACAGGAATAGGCTTAACAATATCGAAAAGTATTTTGAATAAAATGGGAGGAAAAATATGGGCAGAATCGGTTTCGGGGGAAGGTACTACGGTATTTTTTACTATTCCGTATATTGTTAACGAAAATAAATTTGAAGACGATAATAGCTTTGTTGAATATGATTGGAACGATAAAGTAGTTCTTATTGCTGAAGATGTAGATACTAATTTTTTATTATTGAAAGAGATATTAGATATAACAAAAGCAAATGTTCTATGGGCAAAAGATGGAGAAGAAGCTGTAAATATTTGTAGGGAAAATAAAAATATAGATTTGGTATTAATGGATATCAACCTGCCTAAATTAAATGGTTTCGAAGCCACTCAAAAAATAAAATCTCAAAATAAAAATCTTAAGATTATAGGGCAAACTGCATACTCTTTTAACGACGAGAAAAAACGATGTTTAGATGCCGGTTTCGATAATTATATTGGCAAACCTATTTCGGTTAATAATTTATTAGAAGTAATAAATAATGTGTTTTCATGTAACTGATAATCATTTATCAATTATATTTTTACCATATTTATTATAAATTTCTTACATTTATACAAAATCTTTAAATTTCTGTATTATGATTGCAACATATATTCAAGAATTGCTTGAAACGAATAATAGAGTAATAGTTCCTGATTTTGGTGCTTTTTTGGTTCGTGCAACATCAAAAAATAAAGACAAAAAAGATCTTGCACTAAAATTAGAAGATATCTATTTTAGTCCGTTTTTAAAATTTAACGACGAACTATTATCAAAATATATTATAGAAAAGGAGAATGTTAATAAAGATGAAGCAAATAAGCAAATTAGCGATTTTATTAGTCTTGTAAAAAAAGAACTTGATAATGAAAAGCCTTTTGTAATTAAAGATTTTGGGAAATTTATTATTGATAAACAGGGTAAGATTCAGTTTATTACTGTTGCAAAAGAAGGACTAAAAGAAAAAAAAGAAGTTCCTAAAACTACCAAGGGAGCTACAAAAGTTTCTAAAGAACCTAAAACAAAAATCAAATCAGAAACACTTACAACTAAATCTGCCAAAACAATAAACGAAAAAAAACAAGCTGAAAAAAAATCAGATAAAAAAGAACCAGAAAAAGCTGAAGCTATAAAACAAATACCAACAGTAGAATCGGAACCTTCACAAAAAATAACAAAGCATACAAAAGCAAAAGCAGTATCACAGCCTAAAAAATCAATAAATAAAGGTTTGGTGTGGTCAGTTGCAATTGGTGTTCCTGTAGCAGTTATTTTTATATGGGCTATGTTAAATCTTGATACTGTTAATGATTTTATTAAAAAAGAGAAGAAACCGGAAGAAATTAAAATAGAGAAACTTAAAACAAAAGTTCCTAAAATTGAAGTAAAAAAAGAAGTTGATAAAACAAAAGTTAAGGAAGAAGAAAAAAACCTAGTTAATACCAAGAATAAAACTGAGCTTAAAAATACTGCAGTAAAAACAAGAGGTAAATATTATATTATTGCAGGTAGTTTTAAAAACGAGAATTTCGCCGATAATTTTGTCGAAAAATTAAAAAAACAAGCATATAAAGCCGAGAAGCTAACTCGTCCAAATGGAATGTTTGCTGTTAGTTATGCATCGTACACAGATAAGCAAAAAGCTCTGGCCGAAATAAATTATCTTACAAAAGAAAAGAATTTAAAAGCATGGTTGTTGTATTATTAACTTAGCTTATTAATAGATTTCTAAAAAAATCCTAATTAGACTTTATTGTTTAATTAGGATTTTTTATAAGTATGCCAGAAAATCTTGCTTGCTTTTTGTAACTAGAAGAGTTAATCATCGGTTTTTGCTATTTCTTTGTTTATTTCAATTTCTATTTTTTCAAGTTGTATATTTTTGTTTACTCCTCTGAGTTTTCTAGCTGTTTCGGTAAAATATTGATGTTTTTGAATAAACTTACTTTGATGTTTATTCCATTCCGAAATAGAATCTATTTTGTTTCTCGACGATAGTTCTTTAAATAAATTTCCTGAAACAGGGATAAAATCAGGTCTGCCAAGATAGTCGAGATCAGCATCGCACATTATTTCTTCAAGTAAATTTTGCGGAATAGGAGGCATTTTAGTTACAAGAATTAATTTAGCAATCTCGTCGATTTGTGATTTGGAGTATTTGTATTCAGGTAATATTTTTTTTGCAAGTTTTATTCCTTCTTCTTCGTGCGAATCGTAATTTATAAGATGACCTAAGTCGTGAAAAAGAGCAGCTGTTTTTAATAATAACAATTCACTATCAGATACTTTTTCCGATCTTCCAATAAGTTCAACTTGAGTTACAACATCAATAGTATGTTTAACATCATGGTAAAAAAGATTATTAGGAAGCCCGGTTTCGAGTTTGCTTAGAATAAATTCTTCAAGGTCGTTAAATCGTAATAGCTGTAATTGTATAAAGAAATTTTCATTAGGATATAAACCTTTAATATCTGATGCAAGTTCGGGTTTAAAACTTTCAACAAAATACATATCAATTTCACCTTTATGTTTAACCGGCATTCTTCCTCGGTATTTACATATAAAGAAATCTTTTATTAGCAGATATGTAGTTTCTGTAATATTAATTTTTCCCGGCTCACTCGACGATTCCATTCTACTTGCAGTATTTACTGTTCCGCCCCAAATATCGTAAGTAATTTTATTTCGGCCAAGAACACCGGAAACAACAGGTCCTGTATCTATCCCAATACGCAAATCCCATATTTTCTGTTTTCCTGTTCCTGTATCATGTTTAAGAGATTTCATATAGTTTTGCATTTCGAAAGCTGCTAAAACCACTTCTACCGGGTTTGTTCTGTTTTTTTCAGGAATACCTCCGGCACACATATACGCATCGCCTATTGTTTTTATCTTTTCTATATTATGTTTTTCGACAACCGAATCAAACTTTAAAAAGAATGTATCTAGCTCATCAATAAGATGTTCGGCATCTAAGTGCTCCGAAATTTTTGTAAACCCCTGAATGTCTGAGAATAATACTGTAACCATTTTGTAATGATATGGTCCTGCTTTTTTTCCCGATTTTAGTACTTGAGCAGTATTTTTAGGTAATACACGTTCTAATAAATTATCGGCTTTTTCTTTTTGAAGAATAATTTCTTCTGTGCGCTCGTTAATAATATTTTCTAATTTGAATTTTTCTTTTGCAAAGTAATATGCTCGCCATTTAAAAATTACTATTATTAATAATATAAATAATATTAAATAGCCAAAGTATGCAATGGTAGTTCGGTAGATAGGAGGCGAAATGTGAAATTTATACTCTATAATATCAGAAGTGTTCTCAAAAATATCTTTAGACCGAACTTGAAATATATAGTTTCCTTCGTGTAAATTTGTATATTCTTTATAATTAGAAGATGTCCATGCCGACCACTTTTTGTCGAAATTAATTAATTTAGTTTGATATAATATCTCTTTTTCGCTTTCGAAATTTGTTGCAGTAAAAGAGAATTGTATAGTATTATTTTTATAGGCAAATTTTGATAATACTGTATTAGATATTTTATTTATTGATGATGGATATGTATTATTTAGTATTACAGAATCTTTTCCAATTGTAATGCTATGAATTAATGTCGAAAAGTTGCGATATGCACTTCTCTGCAATTTAGTATTTAACATAATTAACTCTTCATTTCCGCCAAACCAAATTATATTATTTGTGTCGGGGTAAATACAACTTATCGAAATTTTCTTTAATTTATTTAATGGAATGTAATTAAAAGAATTGTTCGAATCGAGATCATAATGTAATATATATGCTTCTTTTTTAACTTTGTTTTGCGATAAAATATTTACCCATAAATTGTGATTAATATCTTCAATAATTGGGAAAATCCAAGTGTCAAATTTGTCTGTAAAGTTATTTTCTAGTATAGTATCTTTTTTAAATGTTTTGGTTATTTTATCGAATTTGTAAATGCCTCCTAACGACGAAAAAATCACATTTCCTTGTGCTGTAAATAATCGAATGTTATTAAAGCCATCTTTTGTAATATTTTTTGTATCATAATGTTCAAAGGGTAAATTAGAAGAATATTTCTCAAAAGGAGGAATTCTAAATACTCCATTATATTTGCTATTTGCCCAAATTGTTCCGTTTTTTTCTTCGCAGATTTCTGTAATTTCGTAAGGGATATTATTTATTTCACCAAGAAGAATTAAAATTCCATTAACGTACTTAATAGCAGAAATTCCATTTTTATCGGCAATATAAATTAATGAATTATGATAATTACTTTTAGTAGCTGTATTAATTTGTTGATTTTTACGATTAAAAAAAAGTAAACAATAATTTTTAAAAATCCTATAAATTCCCGAAGGAGATGAAATAAATAAAGTTTTTTTATAAGAATGAAATTTATATACTTCGTTATTTAAACCCAACAATTTCTTAAAATGTATTTTGTTTAAGTATTTTGAATTAGATTCTTTATTTTCTAAAATATAAACACCTTTGCTTGTAGCAATATATAAATTCTGATTAAATCGTATTATATCGTTAATTATTCCTTCAATGCCCTGGCTTTTATTGAAAAAAGTAAATGCCGAAGATGTTTCTATTCTACTGATGCTATTGTTATGTAATGCCCATAAATTATTAGAATTGTCGGTAAAAAGATAATTTATTTTAGTATCGGCAAGTCCACTTTGTTTTGATATTATGTTTTTAATTTCTCCGTTTTTATCAATAATAAGTATTCCTCCGTTTTTTGTTCCAATTGCAATGTCTTCATTTTCTAAAATGCATCCTGTTGTGTAGATGTTTTCTTTTATATATCTGTTTGCGTTGCTTTTAAATTTTGTAAGCGAATAATTGTTGTATAAATAAAAATTATTTTCTTCTACCGCCCATATTAAGAGCTGTTTATTTAAAGGAAGAATATCTTTAATATTTTTATTTTTAAAATATGTTCCATTAGGTATAATATTAAATTTATTGCCGTTATATTTTAGAATTCCTTTCTCGCTTTTATAATAATAAATAGTATTATTTACCTTAAATAAATTAATATATTTATTACTCGAATCAATACAGTTTATTTCTGTATTATTCCAAACAAATAATTTTTTATCAGTACAAAAGAATATTTTATCATTATAATCAAATATTTTTTTTACTTGACCAAATTTAATATTTGAAGAATTTATTAGATTGTGAAAATATAGATTCTTAGTATTATTATATTTTAAATATCCAAATTCATTAAAACCTCCTGCAAAAACGACATTGTTTTTATTAATAGTTAAGTATGGAATTCCTTTAGTTTTAATTAAGTTCCAAAAATTGCCGTCGTATTGCAAAATTCCATTCGAATTGCCTATGTATAAAACCCCTGACGCATCTTGAATAATAGAATAGTTATTGTTTTCGAAACCATATTTTCGTAATTGTATATTCTGAATATATGGGTTCCCTATTTCATTCCCAAATACATTGTTTGATGAAGAATATAACGAAAATGCTATGACTATGCTAAAAAAAACATTAATTTTATATAAATTTAAAGAATTGTTCATGTATAATAAATAGGTGCTATTTTCCGTTTTATAAAAGTAGCGAAAAATAAGTATTAATAAAACTTTAAACGTCTAATTTTTAATTAGGTAAAAAGCACAAAATTTAGTTTAAGAATAAAAATTATTTCTTATGGAAAATAATAATATAGGAACTGTTCTAATTCCGTGGGATTTCACTTCAGTTGCAGATTATGCCTTAGAGCATGGTTTTAATTTTGCAAAAAAAACAGGATGTACTAAGATAGTTCTTAATCATATAATTAAAAAGGGAGCCGATAAAACTATTCCTTTTGAAAAACTAAAACAAATTGCTAACAACGTTTCCGGGAAAGATAATATTGTAGTTGAAGCTCTTGTTATCGAAGGGAATATTTTTTCTACTATTGCAGAAGTTGCAGAAGAAATAAATGCCGAATTGGTTATTATGGGGACTCATGGACTTAAGGGTATGCAGAAACTTACAGGCAGTTGGGCATTAAAAGTAATTGTTAGTTCAAAAGTTCCGTTTGTTGTTATTCAAGATCATCCTAAATATAGCGAACTAAGAAATATTGTACTTCCCATCGATTTTAAAATGGAAAGTAAGGAGAAACTAAATTGGGTTAGTTATTTGGCAAGATATTATAAAGCAAAATTTTTTATTATTAAACCGAATACAACAGATTTAGGTTTCTTGAAAAAAATAAAATCAAATATTATTTTTTCACGAAAATTTATGGATAAGAGAAATGTTGAATATGAAATTGTTACTGCTGAAGGGAAGCATAGTTTTGCTCAAGATACAATAAACTACGCCAAAGAAATTGATGCCGATATGATACAGATTTTATCTACAAAAAACATAGGATTAGCCGATTATGTATTAGGAGCAGCAGAACAATACATTATTGCTAATACTGCTAAAATACCTGTAATGGTTATAAATCCACGAAACGACCTTACTAAATTTGGCTCGTTTGTGTAAAGTAGCAATAAAAAAACTAATTTTGTAAGCAAGGTTTACTCCTTGCTTTTTTTATAAATTTAGTATATCCTTTTCGGTAAATAATTTAAAACTTATTATAGTATGAAGTTAGTATTTGCAACAAATAACGAAAATAAATTAAAAGAGATACAAAATATTTTGGGTAACGATTTTAGCATTTTAAGTCTTAAAGATATACAATGTAACGAAGAAATCACGGAAGATCACGACACACTTGAAGAAAATGCCTCGCAAAAAGCATGGTATATTTTTAATAAATATAAAGTAAATTGCTTTGCCGATGACACAGGACTCGAAGTTGATATTTTAAATGGAGAGCCTGGAGTTTTATCTGCCAGATATGCCGGGGCGAATCGAAGCTTTGAAGATAATATGAATAAATTGTTAGAGAATCTTACAGATAAAAACAATAGAAAAGCTCGTTTTCGTACAATAGTATCGTTAATTGTTGATGGAAAAGAAATTCAGTTCGAAGGAATTTGCGATGGAGATATACTTGCCGAGAAACGTGGAGAAGAAGGATTTGGTTACGACCCAATTTTTCAACCTAAAAATTATAATATATCATTTGCCGAAATGGATATGGACTTAAAAAACGAAATAAGTCATAGAGGCAAGGCGGTAAAAAAGTTTATAAATTATTTAAAAACCATACCAGGTAAATAACAATTATTAAATTGCTCAATTTGGGATAAACTTGATTAGTAAATAATAAAAAAGTATTTTATTAGTTTTTATTATTGAAAATACTTGCATAGTTTATTAAAAATAAAAACCCGAGATGTTTGTATTTTAGCTAATTAATATATTTTATTATATGAAAAAGATTTTAGTTGTTATTGTTTTTCTATTATTTGTTAAATATTCAAATGCTCAGATTGGAGTAGGGGAATGGAGAGAACATCTCTCGTTTTCATATTTATATTCGATTACGCAAAGTTCAAAGAAAATATATTGCTCATCATCTGAAGGCGTTTTTTGGTACGATAAATCTGCTCATAATATTAATAAATTAACAAAAGTAACAGGTTTGTCCGATGTGGGTGTTTCTTCTATTTTCTTTTCCGACGAATATAAAATTCTTTTAGTGGGCTATTCAAATGGGAATATTGATATTGTTAAAGACAATAATACAATAAACATTTCAGATATTAAACGAGAAGCAATAATAGGAGATAAATCGATAAACGATTTCTTTTTAAAAGATAATTATGCCTATTTATCATGTGGGTTCGGTATTGTTGTTATCGATATCGAAAAGATGGAAATAAAAGAAAGCTATTATATTGGAGAAAATGGAACACAAATATTTGTAAATAAATTAACTTACTATAACGGATTTTTATATGCAGCTACTAAAAATGGATTATATAAAGCCGATTCAGAAAACTCTAATCTTGTCGATTATCATAATTGGCTTTTAATTACTGACATTCCTAATGACGATAAGGAATTTAACAATCTTGTTGTTTTTAGTAATAATTTATTTGTAAATCAAATTAATGATGATTTTAATAATAATATAATTTACAAATTTGATGATTTAATATGGACAGAATTTCGTAACGATACTTCTTTAGTTAGAAATATTAAATCGGAAGATGAAAATTTATTTATTGTTGATGAAAATAAAATTGAAAAATTTAATACTAATCTTCAATCTGTAGAAACTCTCGAATCGTATAATTTATCTGCGGCAAATCCATACGATATTTTAGTTTACAATAATGCTTGGTGGATTGCCGATAAAGGCAATGGTATGGTAAAATATAATGGGAGCTTTGAATTTATCTATCCCAATGGTCCATATACATCAGATTCGTATTCGGTAAAAGTGTCGGACGATATTGTATTTGTTGCAGCAGGAAGTATGAATTCGGCTTGGAATAATGTGTGGATAAATGGAATGATTTTTTATTTTAATAACGAACAATGGAGAAGTTTGTTTAACTATAATGTACACGATTTAGTAAATATTTGTGTCGACCCTACAAATTCTTCACATTTTTATGCAACATCGTGGGAGGGTGGAATATTAGAATATAATGATTTTAAGTTAGTATCGACTTTCGATGAAACAAATAGTGCTTTACAATCGATTTATCCGGGTCAGAATTTTGTGCGTTGTAAAGGTCTGGTAATAGATGATGACAATAATCTATGGATTACTAATTCGGGAATATCGGAGCCAATAGTTGTGAAGAAAAGCGATAATACTTGGAAAAGTTTCTCTTATGGTGGAGTAATTAGCAACATGAATCTTGGAGAGATAATAATTACCCAAGATAAAAATAAATGGCTTATTATACCTCGAGGTGGAGGTTTATTTGCTTTTAATAATAATGGTACTATTGATAACGAAGATGATGATATTTATAAAAAAATTAATGTTGTTAATGAGAATGGGGGAATTATAACAAACGATATTTATTCTATTGCAGAAGATTTAGATGGAGATATTTGGCTTGGTACCGATCAGGGTGTTGTGGTTTATTTTTCTCCGGAAAATATTTTTAGCGAAGAAGGAACCTATGCTCAGCAAATTGTTATTACAATAGGAGACGAGACAAATATATTGTTACATACCGAGATTGTTACAGCTATTGCAATTGATGGAGCAAATCAGAAGTGGTTTGGGACTTTGGGCTCGGGAGTATTCTTAATGTCTGATGATGGGACAGAAGAAATATATCATTTCACAGCAGAAAACAGTCCATTGTTGAGTAATAATATTACAGATATTGCTATTAATCATGAGTCGGGTGAAGTGTTTTTTTCTACCGATAAGGGATTAATTTCGTATAGAGCTTCTGCAACTCGAGGAAGCGAAGATTTTCGAGACGTATATGTATATCCTAATCCTGTACGCCCCGATTTCGATGGAGATATTACGATTAGAGGATTGGTGTCGGATGTAAATGTGAAAATTACCGATATTTCAGGAAATATTGTGTACGAAACACAAGCCAATGGAGGACAGGCGACTTGGAATGGAAAAACTTTTTCGGGACAAAAAGTAAGCACCGGCATTTACCTTGTTTTCTGCTCGAACGAAGATGGTACCAAAACATTTATAACAAAATTGTTATTTGTAAAATAATTTCTGATAGATTAATTATAACGAAATAAATATTTTCTAAAAAAAAATAAAACTCGACTAAAAATACTTCATTGCTATAAATAATTGCCTTAAATCTTAACAAATGTTATTAAAAAGTAAAGCTATTGTATTGCATAATATAAAATATTCCGATAATAGTTTTATTGTAATAATGTATACAGAAAAAATGGGTCGGCAATCATTTATGGTTAAGGGTATAGGTTCAAAAAAGCCGAAAATAAGAGCTAATATTCTACAATCGTTAACATTGTTAAATATTGAATTTGAGTATAAAGCGAATAAAAGTCTTCAATACATTAAGAATATACAAATTAGTAATTCTGCATCAACAATAATTTTCGATGTTTACAAATCGTCAATAGCATTTTTTTGGGCAGAGATATTATACAAATCTATTTTAGAAGAAGAAGCAAATAATCATTTATTCGAATATGTATATAATAGTATTCAGATGCTCGATATTAAATCGAGAGGAATAGCAAATTTGAATATATATTTTGTTATTCATCTAACAAAGTTTTTAGGGTTTTTCCCCAACGATAATTATACCGAATTAACTAAGTATTTTGATATAAAGAATGCAAGTTTCAAACAAATTAAGCCTGTGCATACATTTAGTATGGATGAACAATCGAGCATATTATTACATAAATTTATTCAATATTCCGAAAATCAATGCGAAAATCTAGATATGAATTATAAATATCGAAAAATACTTTTAGAACGTATTGTTGATTATTATAGTGTACATATTAATAATGTCAAGAGTATTAAATCTTTATCGGTTTTGCAAGAAGTATTTCATTGAGCATAAAAAAAATTATTAATCTCGGTTAATAAATTCATTGTAATAATATGTAAGATTTAATTAAATTTGCACTTCATTTTTATTTTTAAATATGATAAAAGATAGTTTTTTAAGTAAAGGGAAAGATATATATACAATAATTTCGAATATTATTGCCGACAAAAAAGACATTAGTAATTTGGCACATATGTCGCCTTTTTTCGATTGTCCTGTTGAATTGGCAAATCTTGGTGCTAAATATATTACCGAAGGATATAATAAATATTCTCAAGTAAATGGTTTGCCGAAATTGTGTGAGGCAATATCGAAAAAAGTAGAAAGACAATATTCTAATTTTTACAATCCCAAAACCGAAGTTACAATTACAGCAGGTGCTACACAAGCAATATATACTATTATTAGTTCTGTTATTGGCGATGGTGATGAGGTAATAATTTTTGAGCCAACATACAATAATTACGTTAGCGCAATAGAAAATAATGGAGGAAAAGCTGTATTTGTTCAACTTAAATTACCCGATTTTCATATCGATTGGAATGAGGTAAAAAAGATGATAAATACACGAACAAAATTAATAGTAGTTAATTCTCCTCATAATCCTACAGGAGCAATTTTTAGCGCAGACGATCTTGAACAACTAAAAAGAATAACTAATGGCACCCAAATACTTGTTTTAAGCGACGAAGTTTTTGAACACATAATATTTAACAATCAAAAACATCAAAGCCTTGCAAGATGTAAAGATTTAGCACAAAGAACTATTATTGTTTCGTCTTTTGCTATGACATTTAATGTTCCGGGATGGAAAATCGGATATTGTTTAGCTCCTGAAAAAATTACACGCCAAATACGCGAAACTCATTCGTATCAGATAAATTCGGTAAATAGCCCTTTGCAATATGCTTTGGCAGAATATTTAGAAACATGCAAAATCGATTATTCGGCTATTTCTGATTTTTACCAAAAAAAGAAAGATTTTGTAAATAAAAATCTTAAAAATTCGAAATTAAAGGTATTAGATTCTAATTCTACTTTCTTTCAATTAATTAGTTATAAAAATATTTGCGACGAAAAAGATACAGATATTGTAATGAAACTGATTAATGAAAAATCGTTGGCCTTATTCCCTTTATCCGTTTTTTATCACGATTTGGTTGATAATAAAATTCTAGGATTAAATTTTGCCCATTCTGAAGAAAAATTATTAGAAGCAATAGAAAAATTAAACTCATTATAATTAATTCTAATGCTTTCGACGATAAATTTTATAATAAGTTTATATAAATAAAAAACTAATATTTTTATAGATTCGGATTTATAAATAAAAATTGTTGAAATTTGAATTCAAAATAATTAAGTCCATATTTAAATATTATTTATATTTGGGAATGATTTATTAAATATTAAAATTATGCCAATAATTAATTCCCTTGTTACATGGTTAAATTTTAAAAGGATGTATCAGATAGATCTTTTTAAGAAGTTTCCATACGATGTGCAGAAAGAATCGTTATTCAAATTGCTTAATAAAGCAAAGGATACTGAATGGGGGAAAAAGTACGATTACAATTCTATTACCAGCATAAAACAATTTCAAGACAGGGTTCCTATTCAATCATACGAAACATTAAAACCACATATCGATAGGTTGCGACATGGCGAACAAGATATATTGTGGCCCGGAGAAATTCGATGGTTTGCAAAATCGTCGGGAACTACTAACGATAAAAGTAAATTTATTCCTGTAAGTAAAGATGCTTTGGAAGATTGTCATTTTCGTGGAGGTAAGGATATTCTAGCTATTTATACGATAAATTACCCCGAAACAGAAATATTTTCAGGCAAAAGTCTTACTTTGGGTGGAAGTCATGCAATTAGTAATTTTAATAACAAATCGTATTATGGCGATTTGTCCGCAATCTTAATAGAAAATCTCCCTTTTTGGGTAACGTTCTTGAAAACCCCTAGTCAAGAAATTGCTTTGTTGCCCGAATGGGAAGAAAAACTAGAGAAGATTTATAAAGCTACATATAACGAGAATGTTGTTAGCATTGCAGGAGTTCCATCGTGGGCGTTAGTTTTAATAAAATATATTCTTAATAAATCAGGAAAGAATAATATACTCGAAATATGGCCAAATCTTGAATTGTTTACTCATGGAGGAGTAAGTTTTGACCCTTACAGAGAGCAATTTGAAAAGTTTATTCCTTCGAAAAAAATGAATTATCTCGAGACTTATAATGCATCCGAAGGATTTTTTGCTATTCAAGATTATCCAACCAGAGACGATATGTTGTTAATGCTTGATTATGGAGTATTTTATGAGTTTATTCCTGTAGAAAATATTAACGATGAAAATCCGAAGGTGCTTACCATAGAAGAAGTAGATTTAAACAAAAATTATGCTCTTGTTATTACTACAAATGGCGGTCTTTGGCGATATGTAATTGGAGATACTGTTGTGTTTACATCTTTATATCCGCATAAAATAAAAATCTCGGGAAGAACAAAACAATTCATTAATACCTTTGGCGAAGAAGTAATTGTTGATAATGCAGAGAAAGCTTTGAAAAAAGCTTGTAAAAGTACAGGGGCTGTTATAAAAGAATATACTGCTGCTCCGGTATTTATGGATTCAGATAAAAAAGGAGCGCACGAATGGATTATTGAATTTGAGAACGAACCAATTGATATTAAGGTCTTTACCGAACTGCTCGATAAATCTTTACAAGAAATAAATTCCGATTACGAAGCTAAAAGATATAAAAATTATAATTTAGATATGCCTATAGTAAATATCGCAAAAGAAAATTTATTTTATTTGTGGCTTAAACAAAAAGGAAAAATTGGAGGGCAAAATAAAGTTCCACGATTGGCAAATAACAGAAAATATATTGATGAATTATTAAAGATGAATAAAGAGTAATGATTAAAGTTCTGAATTTAATATTTGTATTTTTTAGCATTACATTCTCCGGAAATGAAATAGGAGAGCTTATATCAAAAATTGAATTTAAGGGCGATTTTTTTAAAACAGATTATCTTAACAATATTTACTTAGTTGATGGTGCAAATATCGACAAGCAAAATTTTATTAGCGGACAAAAGTACCATTACAATAACGAATTTCTAGGAAATATATCATCTCTCGATGTTACTAATCCTCTTAGAATATTAGCTTATTATAAAGATTTTAATCAATTTATTATTCTTGATAATACCTTATCGCCAATTAGCAAACCTGTAAATCTCGACAATTTAAATCTTATTAACTGCAAAGCTGTTTGTACATCAAAAAACGGAGGTTTTTGGATTTTCGACAGCCGAAAATTTCAGTTGTTGTATTTCGATAGTAATCTGCAATTGAAACACAAAAGCATATCAATTAGTTATTTTTTTAATAACGACGAAATAGAAAAGGACATCTTATATATAGAAGAAAACAATAATTATGTATATATTAGTATTCCAGCTGTAGGAATATTAAATTTCGATAGGTATGGGGCGTTAATAAATACATATCCATTATTAAATATTAATGAATTTCAGATTTTTAATAATAAGCTTGTTTATTATAAAGCCGAAAAAATAATGAGTTATGATACTAAGAATTATAATAAAGATGAATTGCTAATTAATAGCAATATAATAAATAGTAGAGTTGAACAGAATTATTATTTTTTACAAGATAGCAATTCTGTTAATATATATAGAAAAAGAAAATAATATTTTTTTTTGTGAAAAGACAAAATAATAAGAAAGACAATAAGTTAAAACGAGTATATAGAAAATCTATTTTGTTTAACGAAAGAGAGTTGCAGGCAATGGATTATTATTGCGCGAAATATAAAATCCAAAATAAATCGAAATTTATGCGCGAGGTAATTATTACTTCTGTATTAAAAAAATTTGACGATGATTATCCATCTTTATTTGAGAATACCCCAACATTATTTAATCAAAAAAGGTAGAATTTATTAGATTAATAAAAACATTTCTATGATGAATGAAAAAACAGGAATGCATATTGCTATTGCAGGAAATATCGGGTCGGGAAAAACAACATTGGCAGGATTGCTTGCTAAACATTATAGGTGGGAAGCCCATTACGAAGATGTTGATGAAAACCCATATTTAAACGATTTTTACGAAGATATGCAAAGATGGTCGTTTAACTTGCAGATTTATTTTTTAAATAGTCGATTTAATCAGATTTTAGATATAAGAAAAAAAGGACAAACAGTTATTCAAGATAGAACTATTTATGAAGATGCATATATTTTTGCTCCAAACTTGCATTCTATGGGGCTAATGTCGACAAGAGATTTCGAAAATTATTATACTCTGTTTAATTTAATGACATCTTTAGTTAAACCTCCCGATTTACTTATTTATTTACGCGGTTCGGTTCCTACATTAGTAAATCAGATACAAAAGCGAGGTCGCGAATACGAAAATTCTATTCGTCTCGATTATCTAAAACGATTGAATGAAAGATACGAGGCATGGATTAATACTTATAAATTAGGTAAGCTGTTAATTATTGATGTTGATAATATTAATTATTCAGAAAATCAACACGATCTTGGAGAAATTATTAATAAAATAGATGCGCAAATTCACGGTTTGTTTTAGTATTGTAGAGAGATTTTTGTTTCGGCAGGCTTAATAATCTAACTTTTTCGATGAGCCGTTTTGCGCGGTACAGCGGTAAAATGAAAAAAAGAATCGACAATTTGTCGATTCTTTTTATATTGTAGAAATGTAGTTTTATTTTATTACATTCATTTCTTTTCCAACTTTAATAAATGCTTTAACAGCCTTATCTAGTTGTTCTTTATTGTGTCCTGCCGATACTTGTACTCTTATTCTTGCTTGTTCTTTAGGAACAACCGGAAAATAAAATCCAATAACGTAAATGCCTTCTTCGAGTAATTTCGCAGCAAAGTCTTGCGATAATTTTGCATCGTATAACATAACTGCAAGAATAGCCGATTTGCTGGGTTTAATGTCGAATCCGGCATTCATCATTTTTTCTTTAAAATAATCTCTGTTATCAATAAGTTTGTCGTGAATTTCGTTCGATTCTTTTAACATATCGAAAACCTCAGAACTTGCACTAACCACTGAAGGAGGAATAGAATTTGAAAATAAATAAGGACGAGATTTTTGTCGCAACAATTCAATAATTTCTTTTTTACCTGTTGTAAAACCACCAATAGCACCACCGAATGCTTTTCCTAAAGTTCCGGTAATAATATCAGCTTTTCCGCGTACATTAAATAGTTCGGTAACACCACGGCCAGTTTTTCCAACTACTCCGGCAGAATGACATTCGTCAACCATTACCATGGCGTCGTATTTTTCTGCAAGTTCAACAATCTTGTCCATTGGAGCAACGTTTCCGTCCATAGAGAAAACACCATCGGTAACAATAATTCTGAATCGTTGTGCTTGGGCAACTTTTAGTTGTTCTTCTAAATCGTCCATGTCGGCATTTTTATATCTGTATCGTTGTGCTTTACATAAACGTACACCATCAATTATTGATGCATGATTTAAGCTGTCGGAGATAATTGCATCTTCTTTCGATAATAAAGGCTCAAATACTCCTCCATTGGCATCGAAACATGCAGCATACAAAATTGTGTCCTCGGTGCCGAAATAATCAGCTATTTTTGCTTCTAGCTCTTTGTGTATATCTTGTGTTCCGCAAATAAATCTAACCGATGACATTCCGTAGCCTCTTTCGTCTAGTCCTCTTTTTGCAGCTTCTATAAGTCGTGGATTATTTGAAAAGCCTAAATAATTATTTGCACAAAAATTCAAAACACTTTCGCCTGTGCTTATTTTAATATCGGCTTTTTGTGAAGTAGTAATTATTCTTTCACTTTTATACAATCCGGCATTTTTAATGTCTGCCAGTTCCTTTTGTAAATGTTCTTTTATTTTTCCGTACATTGTAATATGTTTTTATTGTTCGAATAAGTGTTCAAAAATACAATATTTTTAGAGCTTTTAAAACTATAAATGCAATAACAAATATATTTAATCTAATATTTATTTTCTTCATCACAAAAATACTATAATAATTATACAATGACCTGTTGAAATATTACAATAGTAATACTAATTAGCTTGCTCTAATTATGTCTGTGTAAGCATCTTTTCGGTAAAATTATTCCGATTCTGCCAATCTTATTGTTGTAGCAGCATATAGTAATGTTTGCAGTCGAATTGTTAGGTCTTGAAACATGAGTGTTTGGTGCTGAGTACCCTTTAATTCAAAATAAGAAAAAGCAAAATTGTTTAGAGAGAAACATAAGATTAACGTTGAAAGCTGCGAATGAATTTTTGTAATATTCGGATATCCTGTTGTGAAATAATAAGGAAATAAAAAGAATATTTGCATCTATAGCAAGAGTATAATAGCTGATTTCTTTAATTTTTGTAATAGATTATTATTTTTTCTATTTATTAATGCTAATAAAACGAAAAAAATAGTTTTTTAAACTATCAGATATTTAGGTAAATAATAAAAAAGATATAAAAAAGATGAAATTTTTTTCGTTTATGTTTTGTATAATTAAGAAAAGATTTTACTTTTGCCACGCAATTAACACAAAATGGTGTTGATAGTATTAAAAATTCCTCATTAGCTCAGTTGGTTAGAGCATCTGACTGTTAATCAGAGGGTCTCTGGTTCGAGTCCAGAATGAGGAGCAAGCCGCTAGATTTTTTCTGGCGGCTTTTTTTTTATTGTAAAGCCTTATTCTTTAAAATATTGATAGAATCCTGAGCTTGCCGCAGGGTGCTGTAAAACCAACTAAAAACTTAATTTATTTGACTTCGCTAGCGCGGATTTGTAATCCGGGCTAATGAATAAATGAAAATAAAAAAAATGTCCGATAAATATAAGATACGAGATAATAATAAAGCATACCTGCCAACCGGCAAGGCAGACTTTGTAACATTAACAATTGCTGGTTGAATAGATGTATTTACGAGAAAAGAACAAAAGTTAATTATATATAGATAGGAATGTAAAAGGCACGGATTGTAAATCTGCGCCAGCGGGGCTATTCCGAAAGATGAATACTTCGATGTTGGAGAAATTGATCTTAGAATAAAGAATGTTAATGGAAATTATTTTCTATTTCATAGTGTATTAATGGAAATTATTTTCTTATTTACATGAAAATAGACTTCTTAATGGAATTTTTTTTCTTTTCGCTTATTTAGAAAATATTTTCCAGTATCTTTGTTTTAGTGGAAAATATTTTCCGTTCTTGAATTAAAAACAGCTTTTAATGGGAAAAAAAATACAGATTCACTTACAAGAAATTATTTATGGCTCATCCGACTCTACTATTTCTAAGCAAATATCTAAACTTGAGAAAGAAGGAAAGATAAGAAAAATAGCACCTAGGTTATACTCAACAAACTTTGATGATAGTCCTGAAAAAATAGTAAGAAGAAACTTATTTTCTATCTTAGGTCATTTATATCCGGGAGCTTTATTAAGCCATAGATCTGCTTTTGAATATGAGCCGACTTCATCAGGGCAATTGTTTCTTACATATAAATATACTCGAAAGGCTACACTTCCGGGTATAACTATTCGATTCTTAGAAGGAACAGGAGCAATTGAAGGAGATAATCCATTATCTGGTGAATTATATACATCTCAACAAGAAAGAGCATTTTTAGAAAACCTTCAAACATCAAGGAAACTAGGAGCTGATTCCAAAACACTATCCTTTCCTGAAATTGAAGAACGCTTAGAACAAGTTATTAGAATAAATGGAGAAGAAGAATTAAATAAGCTAAGAGACCAAGCCAAATTGATTTCTGAAAAGCTGGGATTGCAAAAGGAGTTTTTAAAACTCAGCAAGATAATTAGTGCACTACTTACAACCCATCCATCAAAAATATTAAAATCTCCCATTGCTACAGCAAGGGTATTTGGTATGCCTTATGATCCGGCTAGAGTAGAGCTTTTTGAGCTCTTATTTCGAGAACTAAATAATCATGAATTTAAATTCCGAGAGGAAAAGAATATTAGTATTAAAGCATTTAGAAATTTTGCTTTTTTTGAAAGTTTTTTTTCAAATTATATTGAAGGAACAGTGTTCAAAATTGACGATGCTAAAAAAATTATAACAACTCAAAAGCCTATTTTTGCTAGAAATGAAGACTCTCATGACGTATTAGGAACATATCAAATTGTTTCCAATCTTAAAGAAATGAGTATTATTCCAAAATCGGCAGAAGAGCTTCTTCATATTTTAAAATATAGGCATGAAGGTTTACTAAGAGCCAGACTAGATAAGAGTCCAGGCAAATTCAAGGATCAAAATAATTTTGCAGGACAAATGGCTTTTGTTGATATCAATTTTGTAAAAGGTACTATAATAAAGGCTTTTGATTTTTACCAAGCTATTAAACATCCATTTGCAAGAGCAGCATATATAATGTTTGTTTTAAGTGAAATTCATCCTTTTCTAGATGGAAATGGACGCATTGCAAGGGTAATGATGAATGCAGAATTAACAGCTGCAAAACAAGCAAAAATAATAATACCAACAGTTTACCGTGATGATTATTTGGGTGCATTGAGGAAACTTACAAGACAACGAGAGCCAAAGCCCTATATTCGAATGCTTACTCGTGCTCATGAATTCAGTGCTACTATTTTAGGTGCAACTATGGATGAAATGCAACTGATATTGGAGAAAAGCAATGCATTCCTTGAACATACTGAAGGTAAACTCAATATAATTAATTTATGTACAGATGAAGAAAATAACTAGTTTTTAGTTATTTGGCTAGATTTATTTACAATCATCCTTAATTCAATATGTTAAGCCCGTTTTTTTCTGTATTTGTTTTATGGTTATTTTAGAGTTTTTTTTTATTGCTTCTGATTCTTTATTTTTTGTGTTTATTAATTTTGTGTAACTACCTTAAATGTAGCATGTTACATTTAACTATTTGCGTTTAGTGTGAATTAATCGGATTAAAAAATTAACTAAATGGTTAAAATGTTTGAATAATTGAAAAATGTTTTGGATATTTGTATTAACCAAACAGTTAAACCAAAAAGTAAAATGCCAAAAAATTTAACAGAACAAAAGATATTGGATGCTGCACATAAGCTATTTACTCATAAGGGTATGAATGGTGCGCGTATGCAGGAAATTGCCGACGAAGCAGGAATAAATAAAGCATTGTTACATTATTATTTTCGTAGTAAGGATAAACTTTTCGAACGAATATTTATTGAATCTTTTTCGCAATTAGTACCAAAACTTAATATTTTATTAGATAATAAAAAAACTCTCGATGAAAAAATAAAAATGTTTGTAAACGAATATATTATAGTTCTTCAGCATAATTCGTTTTTACCTCTTTTTATTTTGCAGGAGATTCAACGCGATCCGGAAAATTTGTACGAGAAGTTAAGTTCTGCAGGCTTCGATTCGAAAGTTATTTTAAATAATTTGCAAACAGGCATGGATTTGCCGGTCTTACAAATTAAAAATCTTATGATTAATATTATTGGATTATGTGTTTTCCCATTTGCTGCTAAGCCTTTATTGAATCATGTATTTTTCGATAACGATGAAGAAGCATATTGTGATTTTCTTGAAGAGAGAAAAAAGAGCTTGCCCGAATTTATTTTGAATTGCCTAAAATATTAATAAAACAGTTATTATGAAGACTTTTATAAATTTAATATTCTTATTACTCCTCCCGGGATTCCTTGTTGCTCAGCAAGCGGTTACCATGAAAAAATGTTGGCAAAAAGCTTATGATAATATGCCTGCTATTAAACAAAAAGCTATTCTTATAAAATTAGATAGTTTAGAACAAGTAATTCTTAGAAATAATTATTTACCTGAGATAAATGTAAATGCGCAAGTCGGTTGGCAGTCAGATGTTGTTGGTGTTGATATAGACTTGCCAATGATTAATATCGATAAACCTTCAAAAGATCAGTATAAGGCTTTTTTAGAAATTAATCAGCTTATTTGGGATGGGGGACGAACAAAAGCAATGAGAAAAAAGAGTAATATAGAAATATCTCTGTTGCAAGCACAAACCGAGGAGGCTTTTTATGAGGTAAAAAAACATGTTTCGAGCCTATATTTTGGACTTATTTTATCGCAAAAACAAATAAGGCTTACAAAAAAACTAATTGCTACTCTAAAAGAAAAAATGGAAGAAATTAATTCAGCTGTTCATCAAGGTGTGGTTAGAGAGGCAAATTATAATGTATTAAAAGTTGAAAAACTAAGTGTTGAACAACAATTAACAGAACAACAAAAACAAACGAGTAGTATAATTAGTATGTTGAATGTGATTACCGGAATGAATATAAGAATTAACGATAGTTTAATAATTCCTGAACCCAAGATACCTGAAAATTGTCAACGGCAGAAATTAACTGTTTTTGAACTTCAGAAGAAGTCGTTTGATGCCGGTAATTTGTTGTTAAAGAAAAATCGTATGCCTGTATTTAATGCTTTTGCTCAGGCCGGATACGGTAAACCCGGACTAAATATGCTTAAAACAGAAGCCGATAGTTGGTTTATGTCAGGAGCACGAGTAGCATGGAATATTTTCGACCGGAATACTAATAAATATCAGAGAAAGAAACTTGTTTATAGTCAACAAATGATTGATTATCAAAAAGAACAGTTTTTGCAACAAGTTGATATTATGTCTCAACAATATATTAATGATATTGAAAAGTATGAAATATTGGTAATGAGAGATAAGGAAATTATCGATTTGCGACAAAAAATCACTGAGGATTATAATTCTCGGTTAAAACAAGGAACCGTAACATCATCGGCTTATGTCGATGAGCTTTTTAAAGAATCGGCAGCATGTATTACAAAAGAAATACACGCTATTAAACTTATTCAATCACAAATTAATTTACAAATAATAATGGAAAAATAAGACTATTATGAAAATAAAATTTGCAATAATTATAGCAATTTCTCTGTTATTTGCAGCTTGCAACGAGGGAGAAAAACAATCAGATGCTTTTGGAAATTTTGAAGCTGACGATATTCTTGTATCGGCAAAAGGACAAGGCGAATTGCTCGAATTTAATATTACCGAAGGTTTAACATATCTAAAAGGGGAGCAAGTTGGAATTATTGATACATTACAACTTTATTTGCAGAAAAAACAATTGTGGGCAAGTATTAATTCTGTAAAAAAGAAAGCAGATAATATTGATGCTCAATATCTTGTTGTAGAACAGGAACTTATATTGGCAGAGAAAACTAAGCAGCGTATTAGCACTTTAGTTAAAACTAAGGCTGCAACCCCACAACAACTCGACGAAATAGAAGGGAAAGTAAATATCACAAAAGCTAGGTTAAAATCATTTAAAACACAAAAATCGTCTGTTTTACAAGAAATAAATGTGCTTAATACAAAAATAGCAAGCCTTGATGCTAAAATTAACGATTGTAAAATAATTAATCCAATAGATGGCTTTGTCCTTAAGTACTATAAAAAAAATCATGAAAATGTTATTCCCGGTATGAGTTTGTATAAAATTGCTCCATCGGGAAACCTTATTCTACGAGTATATGTTGATGGTGAAATTTTACATAAAGTAAGAAATGGGGAAGAGGTAACCGTAATAAGCGATATCGAAAATGGAAAATTATATGAAGATAAAGGAAAAGTAATGTGGGTGGCAAACATGGCCGAATTTACTCCCAAAATTATTCAAACTCGAAAAGAACGAACTAAATTGGTATATGCCGTTAAAATAAAAGTGAAAAATACTAATGGACGATATAAAATAGGAATGCCGGCAGAAGTTAAATTTTAATTGCGGAGAATTTAATTACGAATGATACAATATGCAATAAACAAATAAACAACAGCCAACAGTTAAAAATAAATAGAAAATGATTTCAATTAGTAACATTTCAAAATCGTTTGCTAAAGTAAAAGCTTTACAAAATATTAATTTGAGCATAGACGATAGCGAGTTGTTTGGACTTATTGGACCGGACGGAGCCGGCAAAAGCACTCTTATGCGCCTGATGACTACTTTGTTGGTTCCTGATGAGGGAAGTATTAGCATGAATAATTGTGATACTGTAAGTGATTATAAAAACATACGCAAAAATATTGGATATATGCCCGGGCGATTTTCTTTATATCCCGATTTAAGTGTTGAAGAGAACTTAAGTTTTTATGCTAATGTTTTTGGTAGCACTATTGAAGAAAATTACGATTTAGTAAAAGATGTTTATGAACAAATTGCTCCTTTTAAAAAACGATTAGCCGGACAACTTTCCGGAGGAATGAAACAAAAATTAGCTCTTTCGTGTGCATTAATCCATCGACCCGAAATTTTAGTTCTTGATGAACCTACTACCGGTGTTGATGCAGTGTCGAGAAAAGAATTTTGGGAACTGTTAAAGAAAATTCAAAGCACAGGAATTACAATTATTGTTAGTACACCGTATATGGACGAAGCATCGCTATGCGACAGAGTTGCCCTTATGCAGAAGGGTAAAGTGCTTAAAGTAAATACTCCTGAGACTATTGTAAATTCGTTCCCCAAAAAAATATTTGCAGTTAAAACGCAAGATATTTATTGCTTACTTGAAGATCTTAAAAAATCGGAGTTTACATATTCTGTTTTCCCATTCGGACAGCATCTGCATCTTATTCTTAATAACGATAATCTCGACATTCTAAATATTAAAGATTATTTAAAAACTAAAGGACACGAGAAAATTGAAATTTGTGAAACAAAAGCAGGAATAGAAGATGTATTTATGTATCTGATGTAAATTTAAGAAATAGAAAATTGAAAAATAATGACAACGAATAAACAAATAGCTATAAGTGTTAAGAATCTTACAAAAAAATTTGGTTCGTTTTCTGCAAATAAAAATTTATGTTTTGAAGTATTCAAAGGTGAGATTTTTGGATTTCTAGGTGCAAATGGAGCAGGGAAAACTACTGCAATAAAAATATTGTGTGGCTTGAGTAAGCCTACCGATGGGGATATTTCAGTTGCAGGATATGATGTTTATACCGAGACAGAAAAGATTAAGCAAAATATTGGATACATGAGTCAGAAATTCTCTCTTTATAACGACCTTACAGTGTGGGAGAATATACAATTTTATGCAGGAATATATGGCATGTCGCGAAAAGATATAAAAAAGGAAGCAACGAATTTACTCGAAAAACTAAATCTTACTCATGTTCGCGATAAGCAAATAGGATCTTTACCGCTTGGTTGGAAACAGAAATTAGCATTTAGTATTGCTGTAATTCACAATCCTGCCATTGTTTTTCTCGATGAACCCACAGGGGGTGTCGATCCAATTACTCGTCGTCAGTTTTGGGAGTTGATTTATGAAGCTGCTCACAAAGGGATTACAGTTTTTGTTACTACTCATTATATGGATGAAGCAGAATATTGCAATAGATTATCGATAATGGTAAATGGAGAAATTAGAGAAGTAGGAAAACCTCTTGACTTAATTAATAAATATAAAGCAAAAAACATGAACGAAGTATTTATTAAGCTAGCTAGGTCTTCATCTGAAGAGAAAATATAAAAACCGAGAAGATGAGAAAATTTTATGCATTTGTAAGAAAGGAATTTTATCATATATTTCGCGATAAACGGACTCTTATTATTCTTTTCGGGATTCCAATAGTGCAAATATTACTTTTTGGGTATGTTATAACTAATGATTTAAAAGATGTAAAAATTGCTATTTATGATCCAACGCCTTCTGAATTTTCTCAAAATCTAGTACATAAGCTCGAGTCTTCGGGATATTTTATTGTCGAAAAAATTCTAAACTCTCCAAATGAAGCAGAAAATTTATTTAAAAAAGGAAATATTCGTGAGGTAATATTATTTGAAGCAGGAATAAATGAAAATCTCGAAAAGTACGGAATTGGTCATATTCAATTGCTTATAGATGCAAGCGATCCAAATATGGGCAATTTAGTAAATCAATATACTCAAGGAGTAATTAGAACTTATCAGAGGCAAATTGCTAAAGATAGAACAATGAAATTAGGAGTAAATATTGAAAGTAGAATGATGTTTAATCCCGATTTAGATAGTGTTTTTATGTTTGTTCCCGGTATTATGGCTATGATTCTTATGCTAATTTCGGCTATGATGACGTCAATTAGTATTGCTCGCGAGAAAGAAATGGGTACAATGGAAGTGTTGCTTGTTTCGCCATTACAACCTTTTCAGATAATTCTTGGGAAAGTTACACCATATGTTTTTCTTTCGTTTGTTAATGCTCTTACAATAATTATTTTGGGAAATATGGTATTTGGTGTACCGCTAAAAGGGAGTTTAATATTATTGTTGGGAGAAAGTTTCTTATTTATTTTATTGGCTCTTTCGCTTGGGATATTTATTTCTATAATTAGTAAAACTCAGCAAGTAGCTATGTCTATTTCGCTTTTTGCATTAATGTTACCTACTGTTTTACTTTCCGGATTTATTTTTCCGATAGAGAATATGCCAAAAATATTACAAGTAATCAGTCTTTTTATGCCACCAAGGTGGTTTATTATTATTGTAAAAAATATTATGATTAAAGGGACAGGTTTACTTTATGTGTGGAAAGAGACTTTAATAATAATCGCTATGATTATATTTTTTATAATTATGAGTGTGAAAAAATTTAAAATGCGTCTTGAATAAATGTAAAACTTGAAAAAGTTATTAAAAAATGAATTATATAGAGTAAGCAAAAACAAGAATTTTTAAAGGTAAAATATCAATTGTTAGCAGATTAATAAAATGTGAAAATAGAAACAGATGAAAACTATTTCCTTCATACTTCGTAAAGAATTTATTCAGATATTTCGCAATCGTACTATGTTGCCTATAATATTTATTATGCCAATACTACAGTTGGTAGTGCTTGTTTTTGCTGCCAATATGGAAATGAAAAATATAGATATTACTATACTCGATCGCGATATGAGTTCAAGTTCACAGCAATTAATTAGCAAGTTCGTTGGGTCTCCGTATTATAATGTATCGTATAGTAACGAGAGTGTTAGTGCTGCGGTGTCGGATTTATATGCTAATAAATCGGATATTGTATTGAATATACCAAAAAATTTTGAATTCGACCTTGTAAATAATAAATCGGTTGACGTGCAAGTGCTTGTAAATGCTATTAATAATACATCGGCTAGCTTAATTACACTTTATACTAACTCTATTGTTGCAGACTATAATAAGCAAATTATACCCCAAATTCGTAATGCTAAATACCAACAAGTTTCTGAATTAAATGTTCAAACTTTGTTCTGGTATAATCCCGAGTTAGATTATAAAATTTATATGACTCCCGGAATTTTGGTTATTCTTGTAACAGTTATTGGTATGTTTCTAACGGCTTTAAATATTGTACGCGAAAAAGAAATGGGAACAATTGAACAAATTAATGTAACACCGATACGAAAACATCATTTACTTATTGGAAAATTGCTTCCGTTTTGGATAATTGCTATGTTTGAACTTGCATTCGGACTAACTTTAGGTCGAATATTATTTAACTTACATATTGAAGGAAGTTTATTTACTCTTTTTGGATTTGCTGCAATTTATTTGTTAGTGGCATTAGGTATAGGCTTGTTATTATCGACTCTTACAGAAAATCAGATGCAAGTAATGTTTTTAAGCTATTTTATTTTACTTACATTTATTTTAATGAGTGGTATTTTTACTCCGATAGAGAGTATGCCTAAATGGGCACAAATAGTAAATCGCTTTAATCCTGTTTGTTATTTTATTAAGGCTATTAGAATGATAGTATTAAAAGGATCGACATTTGCAGATTTATCTAAAGATGCTATAAGTCTTGCTTTTTATGCTTTAGCAGTTTTTAGTTTAGCTGTATTCCGATATAAGAAGACAACATAGAGCTTTATATATTGTTATTTTTATAAGCTCAATAACCGTATTTTTACAGATGTACTCAATTTAGATATTTATTGCTTGTTAAACTGTGGGCAAAGCTTACATCGAACTCAGGTTGTTACTAACAATTTAACTCAGACAGGTCAAATGACTCTGTCCGGGTTATAGGCTGATTTTCGATTTAATTAAAAGATATATTATATTCCTTTTATGGCTTTGTATTCAAAAGGAACACTAAGCATTTCTTCGAATTCTTCTCCGGCTTCTCTTATGTCGTCATCAATTTCCAGAAAATGCCAATGAATTATTATATCGTTGTTTTCTTTATAACATTTATCTAATAGATATAATATTTCGAGAAAAATAGTTGATGTTGATGAGTTAAAATAATCCATCTTAAAAAAAAAATCAGTTTTTTGATTTGGATTTTTAGAATATTCAATAAGCCATTTTATAACAGATTCGTAGAATCTTTTTGTTTCTTCAGGAAACGATTTTCCTGAGATTTCAAATTTCCCATTTTCTTTATCTAGAATTATGTTAGGAGTATCGATATTTCCATTAAAAATTAATTTTTCCATTTTAGTTTAGGTATTTATTTATAGTAGATAAAAATAATTTTAATCTTATTGGTTTAAATATAATGTCGTCGCAGCCGGCTTTTTCGGCTTTTTCATTAGCTTCGTCTATACTTAATGCTGTTTGAGCAATAATTGGTATGTTTTTTTCTTTTTTAATTATCTGTGTAGCTTCGAAACCTGTTATTTGTGGCATATTAATATCCATTAATATTAAATCAATTGTATCATCCGATTTACAAATATCAATAGCTTCTTGTCCGTTTCTTGCTCGAATAATTTTTATTCCGGTTGTTTTTAATCCTTCAGAAAGGAAGAGAAAATTCATATCTAAATCTTCGGCAATAAGGATAGTGTATTTGCTCCAGTTGTATGATTTAGAAACCGGCACATATTGTTTCATTATTTGAGGTTTAAAACCCATGACCAAAATATCGTCGATTTGTTGATAGTTGCCTTTCCAGTCTTCAATAGTGGTATCAAGAATTTGTCTTTGTTCTTCCATTGGTTTGTCGTGAATTTTTAACAATAAGTTTTTAAAATTTCTCGACATAAATTTTTGTTCATTTATGCCTCCAATTTGATCGGAATATCCATCAGAGAAAATATAAAAAATATCGTCATCGAAAATCTCTAATTCATGGTTTGTAAACGATTTGTCGAAATTTTTATGAATTCCAACAGGCATTCTATCTCCTTTTATTTGAATAAGTTCGTTGTTACGAATAAGAATTAATGGATTGTGAGCTCCTGAATATTGAATTTTTTTATTTTTAAAATCAATTATACAAAGAGCAATATCGATACCATCTTTCGATTCGTTATTTAAGGTATTTTGATGTAGAGAATCGATAATATAGGTACGTAACTGATTTAATATTTCATTTGCTTGTAATGATTGAATATGTTTATTATCAACAATTTTATTTGTTATCTCGTTAAGAAAAGATGTGCCAAGCATACTTAAGAATGCTCCGGGCACTCCATGTCCGGTACAATCGGCTGCAGCAATAATAAGCTTGTCTTCTTTGTTCATCAGCCAGAAGAAATCGCCGCTAACAATATCTCTTGGCTTAAATAAAATGAAATATTCGTTAAGTGCCCTTTTTATAAAGTAAGATGGTGGTAACAAGGCATCTTGTATTCTTTTTGCATAATGTATACTATCTGTGATTTTTTGTTTTTGTTGATTTGCAATATCTCTTTGAATTTCTATTTCTTTTTTTTGCTTATTTATTTTAATATTTTGACTTGACAATTTTTTGTTAACTTTTTTCTTTTCTCTAAATTGAATAAATAGTAGTATCGAAAAGATTAGAATAATAATAAAACCTCCTATAAAACTATTACGAATAGCTCTTTCTGCCCGTAATTCGGCATTTCTTTTTTTTATAGTTAATTTATTTAATTGATTTAGTTCTGTAGTTATTTTTAACGAATCTTTTGTTTTGTTTAGGATGCCCGATGTAATATGAAGTTCTTTTTCTTGTTTTATTTGCTCTTGTTGTGCTTCTTGCACCTTTATATTACTTTGTTTTTTTATTTCGGTAATTTCTTTTCCTTTTATATGTTTATCTATTGCTGCAAACAGATCGTAATATTTTATTGCATTCTTAGAATCTTCAATTGCGTCATAATTCTCAGCTAACATTCCATAACAAGTTCGTATTAACTCTTTCTGATTAAGTTCTTTTGCTAGTTCATACGCTTTGTTTAACGATAAAATTGCCTTGTTATTTTTCGATAATTTTTTTAAAGTTGAGGCTTTATTTATTAAACCCGAATAAATTCCTTCTTTTTGGTGTAGTAATTGCGAATATCTAATTCCTTCGTTAAAGTAGTTTAATGCTTTATTATATTCTTCTTTATCGGAAGATATTAAACCCAGATTATAATTTATTGATTTTAGAGCGTTCTTATTCCCAATTTTTTTATTTATCTCTAACGACTTAGTAAAATTCGTTAGAGCTTTATTATAAAATTTGTTTTCCCAATATGTATAGGCTATTTTATTACGATAATTAGCTTGTTGAGTTAGATTATTGTTTGTTTGGGCGGTTATAAGGTTTTTATTGTAAGTATCAAGTAGTTTTTGTTGTTCAATTGGTATTGTTTGGCAATATGCATTAAAAATAGTTATGAAAGACAGAAGAATAAAAAAAAATAATTTATAAAATATTCTCATTGCGTAAGTTTTAATATTTTCTAATAATAATTAAGATTATTATTTCTTTAGCAAAAATTTATTTTATTATATACTGCCCGAGAATTCAGGCAGGATATAATAAATAAGCTTATTATTATTCAATAAAGAACTCTATTGTTTTTTCACACTTATTATTTAATTTATCTAATGCAGATATTGTGATTTTATAAAGTTTATTACTTTGAAAATCTCCAATTAATGAGCTATACGTTTGTTTAGTATTGTTATTTACCGAATAATACAAATTATTTAATCCAACATTAGTATCGGTAGCCGATAAAAATAAAATTGCATGACTAGGATAAACGTCAACGAATTTACCATTAATTTCTTTTTTTTCTTCAGAGGGAATACTAAATCTAAAGAATATTTCGGGTGGTGTATTATCGACAAAACAAATAAACGAATTCACATTACTGTTATCAACATTGTCGTAAGCCGTATAATTAATTTTATGAGGACCTTCATTTGCTATAGAAAAAGATTTATCGAATATTTTTAAACTAGAATCATCAACAGTATATTCTATTTTGTTAATTCCGGATTCGCGATCTTTTGATGATAAAAATATTTTAGTTGATTTATGAATAAAAGTAGTGTCCTTAATAGTAAAATGTGGTTTTGCAAAGCTATGTCCCAATTCCGGACCAGATAGATCTACATATGCAATATTTGACTTGTTGGTTAATATGTTTACTGTGTTTCTATTATTTACATTATCTGTAACTATAGATTTTATAGATAGTTTTCCCGATTGTTTAATATAAAATGGTTTGGTATATTCAATATACTCAGCATTGTTAATTGAGTATTTTATATCTTTAACACCTGCTTTATTATCCATGGTTGTAAGTTTGATGCGGCTTCTTCCGGACGAATATTTTTTGCCATTTGCAATAAAAGTGTTACCAAGAATTTCATCAATAATCATAGGAGGTGTCTTATCGAGATAAAAGGAAAAAACCTTTTCAGTTTCTTTATTGTTAATATTGTCGATACTATAATATGTTATTTTATGCTCTCCTTCTTTTAATCCGGATATTATTATTGGTTTAGTATATTGGTAAGTATTGCTCTCGTCAAAATGAAAAAGAATTTTCTTAACTTTCGAGATTTCATCTGTCGAACTAAGAATTATTTTCGACCTGGAAGAAATAACATTATTGTATTTATCTTTATCGATGGAAAGATTAGTTTTTGGAGCCGATAAATCGATGCTGTATATTATTTTATGTGGTTTTTCTACATTACCTACATTATCAACTGAATAGTATTTTAGTGTATATTCTGTTTCTTTATCAAAGATTATTGGTTCGTTGTATTTTTTATAATCAGAACCGTTAATAGAATAATATGTTGCTTCAACACCCGAAATGGCATCGTATTGTTTAAATTTTATATTTAGCTTCTTGCCAATATAATTAATATTGTTTTTTTTATAGCATATTATATTTGTATTGTCAATACTAGTTCGTGGGGCTTTACTATCAGAATAAACTTCGAAAATAATATCTTCGAGAGGATAGATAGTTTTTTTTGTAACTGTATCTACTTTCGACGGAGAGCGAACGGTATTATATCCTTCGGTATCCAGATACATTGGATTTGTATATTTCTTAGAATTTTCACTTTCTAATCGGAATTTTTTAGCATTTATATCTTTCGATGATGATATATATAAATACAGGGGTAAAGCTTTATTTATATATAATTTCCCTTTAGGTGATTGATATATTTTTTTCTTATGAATTAATTGATTTTGTGAAAATCCGGAAAAGGATATTAACATAGACAGGGCAATTAAAAATGTTTTAATTTTCATATTTCGTTTTTATTAAAAGGGTTTTGTATATATACGTGATTTTAGAAAAATGTTGTATTAATATTATGTTTTATTTTTAGTATCGAGATATTGTTTTTGGTATTATTTAATAATACTAATTACTCCTGATAATCTTTTCATTCCATTTTGTAAATATATAATGTAATAGTACGAATCCATTGGCAGCTCTTTGCCATTATATGTTCCATCCCAATATTGTGACTCTTCGTATCCGGTTGAGTAAAATACTTTTTTCCCATAACGATCAAAAACCTCAACAATTACATTTGGGTATAGATTAAACATATTTATTTCCCACTTGTCATTTATTAAGTCATTATTTGGAGTAAAGGCATTTGGTATTTCAATACAAATATCATAAATACTAGGAAGCAATATAACAGAATCTAATCGGCATAGATTTTCATCAGTAATTGCAACTTTATAATTTCCCGAATGAATATTATAAAGATCATCGCCATAAACATCCATATCCCAGTATATATTATATGTTCCGTTTCCTCCCGAGATATTTAATTCTATACTTCCATCTCTTACATCGGGACAGAATGATGGAGTTAATATTGGAGAAATTGCTAAAATGTCCGGCTCTTCGATAGTAATTAAAGTGTCGATACTACAATTATGAGCATCTTCAATTGTAACCGTATAATTCCCTTTATCTAACATAGAAATAGAAGATGCGGCATCATTATTCGACCATTGATATTGATATGCTTCGGTACCTCCTGAAACATTAAGATTAATACTTCCATCCATAAATCCAAAACAAGTAACATCTGTTTTATAAACATCTGTCTCGAGTTTTTCGGGTTGTGTTATTTCTATTTCTGTTTTTTCCTCACAATTATTATTGTCTGTTACTGTAATTAAATAATTTCCTGCAGATAAATTATTGGCAACAGCTCCCGATAATAAAGGATTATGATTCCAAATAAAAGTATAAGGATATATTCCTCCTGAAGGATTTAAACTAATAATACCATCGTTGCTATTATAACACGAAATATCAGTCTGATTAGGATTAACATTAATTTTTTCGGGTTCTTTAATTTCTACAGAGTTGCTTGTATTACATCCTTTAGAATCTGTTACAGATACAGAATATTCATCAGGAGCTAAATTATATATAGAATCTGTTGTTTCGTTATTAGGTTGCCAAATAATACTATTGCCACCATTGCCACCAAAAATATTTACTACTGCATATCCATTATTATATCCAAAACACGAAATATCTGAACTATTAATATTTGTTGTAAGAAGGTCCGGCTCTGTAATTTCTACGCTATCTTTATAAATACAAGATAACGAATCTGTTATTGTAACAACATAATTATCGGGTGCTAAATTGTTAAGAATAGTGTTGGTGCTGCCATTCGACCACTCGTAACCAAAGTTACTGCTAGTGCCATTGCCACCTGTAACAATTAATTCAATAGTCCCATTATTTTCTCCAAAACACCTAACATTTTCCGGATTTATATTAGATATAAAATCCGGAGGTTCATTTATTACTGCAGAATCTATTGCTGTACAGCCGTTCTCGTCTTGTACAGTAACATAATACATTCCTCCGGAGAGGTTGTTTGGATTTTGACTTGTTGCTCCGCCGGGAGACCAACTATATATATAATCTGTCCAATAATCTAAAGTTCCTCCTTCTACGGTTAAATTAATGTATCCATCGCCATCGCCTGCACAAGAGATATTATTACTATTAGTTTCTGTGGTTAATATTGGTGGATCTTCTATCTGAACTTTGCCATTAATATAACATTCTCCCCCATATGCTACGGTAACATAATACATTGTATCTGTTAGTCCCGATATTATTTGAGTAGTTTCTCCTGTCGACCACAGATACGAGTCAGCTGCGAATGACAGTATTGCTTTGGCACTACCATCATTATTCCCATGGCATGATATATTTGTTCCTTTTACATTTAGCAATGGATTTGGTTGTTCTGTAATAAGTATTGATGTGTCTTTTACACAGCCTTTATAGTCTGTTACAGTAACATTGTACCATGCACCTCCTAATCCTCCAATAGAATCGGTAGTTGCTCCTGTCGACCATAAGTAATTATATCCACCGTTTCCTCCTGTTGGGTCAATACGAATAAACCCTGTCTTATAGTTAAAGCAAATATTATCTTCCAGATTTCCAATAGGAGAGTAAAGAGTATCGGGTTCATTTATTAATATAGAATCGGTTTTTATACAGCCAATGTTGTCGGTTACTGTTACAGTGTACCATCCGGCAGATAGTCCGCTTGCTTCATCAGAAGTTTGAGAATTACTCCATTCGTAATCAAATTCTCCTATTCCGTTTTCTGCAATTATTTGAGCGTAAGCATCTGAATATTTATTACAAGTAACACTATCTTCGGTATTAGTTATATCGAAATATGTATAAGGAGTTGGATGAACTGTAATTTCAGCATAGATAGCAGGTCCATCGGCACAAACTGTTGTTAAAGCTCGTGGTGTTATTGTATATTTTGCAGTATGAGGTGTAAATGTTGGGTTATGTAAAGTGTCCTCAATAGTATATCCATTAGCAAGATTATTGTTAGAGCTATTACCTGTAAGCCCTCCGGTAATTGCAGAGCTATAATCGAAGGTAACTACTCCGCTTGTCATTTCTGTTGGAGTTGTTAGAATAATATTTGTAATAGAATCGTTACAAATGCGAAATGGTACAATTGTAGCGATTGCTCTTGGTGTAGGTTCTACATAAACTCTAGCAATAACAGCTGTACCTGGGCAATCAGTAGGATTTGGCCCTTTTGGTATTATTCTATATTCAACATAATCGAAAGTATCTGTTGGGTTTGTTAATGTTTGTTGTATAATAGTATCGTTAACTATTGTTAAGTTGGCATTTTCGATATTTCCCGAATATAATATTTCTAATGAAAAGCTAGTTTCCGGAACATCGCTTGTTAGCTTTATGTAAGTTGTAGCGTTGTTACATATAGTATCTACCATTGGTGTAGCAAAAGCAATAGGTAGTGGGTTTACTATTAATTCTGCAGCATCACTGGTTTTTGGAGTTCCATAAAAATCGCTTATTATTACTCTATATAAGTATCCTGTCATTATAAGGTTTGTTGGCGATATGTCGAGTTGAGCTGTTGTTGTACCTGAGTATATTCCTCCATCGGAAATATTGTTCCATCCGCTACCTTGATTTTCTTGCCATTGATATGTTAATGGACGACGTCCACTGGCGACAACCATAAAAAATGCATCTTCGCCATCACATACTGCAATATCAGACGGTTGTACCCAAATAAGCGGACGACAATGACCTAAGCCAAAATCGGTTCCGGTTGATGAAATATTTTTCTTAAGAGAATCGCGATAAGCAACAGGAGCGTTAGCATCTTTATGTACTCCGTCAAATTCCCAGTCGTTCCCTGTTGAACGTCTCATTACTCTTGTGATGTCGTGAATTGGTGATACGAATCCTGAAGCATTAAAATTTATATTGTAATCTTCGCAGGAATAGCCCGAGTTCGAAATTAAATTCCAGTAACCATCATCGTATGCTTGGTAAACTTCAACACTATCGTCGGGTAATGGAAGACCTGAGCTTCCCGGATCGCTTTCTATAAATTCGCTTAGTACAGAACCTGCATGTCCGGGTGTTTCATTCGGATAGATATTTATTGGATTATAATTATCTGCGGTTCCTATAGGAAACAAATAGTTTCCAACAGAGCTTATACCTCTTTCGAACTTGCCAATAACTCTACTGTCGGTGATTGATAAATATTCTAACGATAATGGAGATTGGTTAGAAAGGTATAATTTATTAACTCCTGTTATTACATTTCCTTGAGAAATAGAAAGAGTATCAGAAACATTAACATTATTAGCTATTACAATTCTATTATTTGGAGAAATACCCGAATTGTTGATTTTTAAATTATGAAAATTTTCATCTCCGGTGGTACTAGTAATATTCTGAATATTATCGCCATTAAAATGAACAGTACTATTCTCGCAATTAAATACACCTGTGTTTGTCCAATCTCCTGCAATATTATAATTTCCGTCTCCATGTGTTGTTCCGGCGTTTTTGTAATCGGCACTAAGATTTATTATCCCATCATTGTCGATATTACCAGATTGATTATCAATAGTATCGCTTTCAACAACAGTTCCGCTTGTTATAGAAATAGAAGCACCGGTGTTACTAATAACCTGAGCTTTCAACAAATTTGAATGAATAAACAACAAAGAAAAGCACAGAACAATTCCAGTCTTTACGAAAGACCTTGGCGCCCTGTAGCTATTATTCTTTATATGTTTATTTCTGTTATTCATTCAGTTTATGAGACCTAACAGGTTTTTATATTATTTTTTAACTTCCATTAATGTTATATCAAAAACCAAAGCAGTATATGGTGGTACCACATTTGGCAAACCGGCAGAGCCGTATGCTAATGCCGATGGAATAAAAATTCTCCATACCGAACCTTCGGGCATTAGTTGAATTGTTTCATTTAATCCGGGAATTAAATTTGATAATACATTTGTAATTACCTGTTTCTTTTTATAAGTATCTTCAAAGACAGTTCCGTCGGGGAAAATACCTTTAGCATGAAAAACAATTGTATCTGTAATATTTGGTCGGATTCCTGTTCCTGTTTTAACAACAATATAATGAATACCATCAGGTAATGCCCCAACTCCGGATTTTCCTTTTAATGTTGCAAATAGTTGTTCTTCCAATTGCCGACTCCTTTCATTTTGCGTTGAAAGCTGATATGCCGAAACAATAGGAGTTATGGTAGAATCGACTACGGCAAGTGGTTTGTTCTGCAAAACATCATCCATCCCCAGCAAAAACAAATTGGCATTTTGCACTTCAAAAGAATTTTTCACCATCCACTGACCAATGAATGCACCAATGGCGTATTGTAAAGTATCGTCTTGTGATGATAACTGAATAGTTTGCTTTGAGCTTTGCTCCGTTTGTTGATTTTGGGCAAATCCAATTATTGATATTAGCAATATTATGATTGTTATAAATGAATTTTTCATATAATACGTTTTTTATTTAACTTTTTGTAAAATAATCTGTTTTTGACCAAATAAATTGCCTGTACTTCCATTTGTTGCTCGCCAACGGACATCAATAGCTTGTCCATCAGCTAAATTAGTTACATATCCAACTAAAGAAACTGGTGTAATTTCAGTGCTTTGTTCGTTTTGATGAGCAACTTGAGAACTTGTTATTTGTGTTCCATTACTAAATACTGAAAAATAAGTAGCTTCACCATCAGTATTATTAGAAGTTGTTCCAGAAAAAAAGACTAGATAATCTCCTGCACCCGGAGTTAAGCTCATTCCTGTTATTGTTGTATAAGCTCCGTTTGATGTTGTTAGATTTGCAGAATTTATTGCTTGATTTACAGAAATATTATTTGCAATTGTTACAGAACCTGTACCATTAGTAATATCTATTCCATTTCCTGCAGTTAGTGTTGTTTTTGTTAAAGTATTACCTGTAGAATTTCCAATAAGTAATTGTCCATCAGTATATGTCGATTGACCTGTACCTCCATTTGCTACAGCAACAGTTCCGGTAACATTTGCAGCAGTCCCCCCAATACTTAAATTAGCTACCGGAGTAGTTGAAGTAACAATCAATGGAGCTGTACCATCAGCAATAGTTGATGTTAATTGATTTCCTGACACATTTCCTGTTGCAGCTATAGATGTTGCTGAAGCAACTCCTAATGTTGGAGTAACAAGAGTTGGGTTATTAGCAAATACTACAGGTCCTGTACCTGTTTCATCACTTAAAGCTCCGGCTAAACCCGCAGAGTTTGTTAATGTTGATTGTTTACTATCTATTTGTGTTTGTATAGCTGATGTTACACCAGCTATATAATTTAATTCCGTTCCAGTAGCTGTAACTGATGTTGCTCCTAAATTAAAAGGAGATTGTATTGTTACTGTACCTGTAAATGTGGGAGAAGCTTTGGGTGCCTTTAAAGCCAATGCATCAAATACCGCATTTTGTGTAGGGGCAAGATTTGTTTCTCCATTTGCTATTGCGTCTGTTACTTTAGCATCTATATAAGCAGTAGTAGCTAGTTTTGTTGAATTATCCCCCGCACCTTGAGTGGTTGCTGTTGTTCCATTTGGTAAAGCAGGTGTTCCTGAAAGATTTGATGCTGTTGATGCATTGCCTGTTAGAGTACCAGTAAATCCGATAGAAGTAACAGAAGTTAAACCAGTAAATGAAGTAACAGTAGTACCTAATGTAACAGATGTTCCTCCGATTGTTACACTGCTGTTAGCAAGGTTTGCATTGCTAATACTAGCGGCACCAGATAAGTTAGCATTTGTTAAATCAGAAATTGTATTATCGTCAGCATCAATAGTTTTATTTGTTAAAGTTTCTGTGCCAGTTAGTGTTGTGAAATCAGCATCGGATAGAGCAGTATTAAATTGGGCTATTGTTCCAAAAATTCCAGCAATAGAATTTTGGTCGCCAGAGTTTGTTCCAGTCAATCCTAAATCTGTTTTCAATGTAGCTAATGATTGAATTTCAGGAGTCCCAACTCCTGCTGTTTTTCTATAAATTAATGAACTTGTGGACATGTCATCCATTTTTGCTAGAGTTACAGCATTGTTAGCAATCTTGGCTGTAGTAACATTATTATTTAAGATTTTTGCAGCTGTTACAGCGTCATCGGCAATATCAATTGTTGCAATAGTTCCGTTAAGTATTTCATCTGAAGTAACTGCATCAGTAGCGATATCATTAGCAAGGATTGTGTTGGGTGCAATTTCAGCAGTAGTAACAACATCGGCTTGTATTTGCGCATCACCGGTATT
>Ga0190306_1000044_pt1 | contig 50660 bp, 56 predicted proteins | sample 48700734_MG_FD_161657 | JGI IMG/M metagenome (GOLD analysis project Ga0190306, IMG submission 161657) | Hydrothermal vent sediment bacterial communities from Southern Trench, Guaymas Basin, Mexico - 4870-07-3-4_MG | ecosystem: Environmental > Aquatic > Marine > Hydrothermal vents > Sediment ... | reverse complement strand
TTTGTAAAGAAGGGAAAGAGGTTTTATGCTCATGTGTCTATTGAAAAAACCAGACCAAAAATCCAACCGCAGAGAATTTTAGCGATTGACTTGGGTGTTCGGAGGAGTGCGACAGCGGTGCTGTTGTTTCCTTCAATGACATTTGGCAAACAGGACATTTACATTTTCAGGGATGGAAAGAGGTTGGGAATGATAAACAGCACAGAGCAATACTATTCAAAAATGCAAAGCTCGGGTAAATGGAAGGTTGTTAAAAAGATAAGAAACCTGAAGAAAATCCACAAAAAGGAATACGACCATATGATTTCAAAGAGGATAGCAGAAATAGCGAAAAAGAACAAAGCAATGGTTGTGGTCGGTTATCCAAAATATTGCAGAGCAAACCAGAGGAGAGGCAACGGGAACAAAAAATTAAGGAAAATAGTAAACTCTTGGAGTTTTCACAGAATAGCGGAGATGATAAAGTATAAGTGCGAGGAAAGGGGAATACCGTGCTCAATAGTGAGAGAGGCATGGACATCAAAAACATGCCATAAATGTGGTTCAAAGAACACGGAAAGACCATGCCAGAGTTTGTTCAGATGTCTGGATTGCGGTCTGGAGTATAATGCCGATATAAATTCGGCAATCAATATAGGCGTTAGGGCAAGTTCCCTTTTGCCCATGGCCTGTCGTGAACCAGCCAGAACCAGCGATGAAATGGTTGGAGAAACCATTGAAGTTGGAAGCTCCTTGCGATAGCTGGGAGTAGTTCACAGCTTGAGAAAATCGGTAAATTATAGAAAAAATGTTTTTTGATGATATAGTAAAATATATTAAATCAAAAGCAGCAGACCTTCCATATAAGCCACCGCCTCTTGACAGGCTTATCTCAAAAAGGCCGGTTTTTATTGGATAGATTTTTACAAATTCACAAATCCTCGAAAAATAATACATACCCTTTATCTCGTTTGAATCCTATTTCATAAAAATTTAATGTTTTCTTATTAAATTTTGGTGCAAATAGGTTGACTAATTTAATAAATGATAGAAGGATTGAATTATTTTTCATATTCTTTTATTTTCCTTTTGTATTCAGGATGTGAATCATGTTTATATGGCATCCCTTCTTTTACATATTCTCTTTCACTTTTTTCCGCTCTTCCATAAACTCCTAAAATTCCTCCGATATTCTTTGCGTAAGAACCAACGCTTTGTTTCATATCCTGCATTAGAATACGAAATTTGTCTGCCGTATTATTTACACTGAATTTTATCTTCATCCAGACATCGAACGGCATTTTACTCTTTAGTTTATTTGCTTCGGCATGTGCCCTTTCAATCCCTTCCTGCTTAATTTCTGAAACGTCTTTTGCAAAAGTAGCCAGATTAACACCTCTCAAATCTGCCTGACTCATGATATTAGTATTGAGTGCTATTGTCCAGTCAAGATTTGCTTTTCTCAAATCAACTTTCTCAAAATAGGCATCATTAAACTTTGACCAGGATATTTTGGCATTCTGAAAATTTACCCTTATCAAGCGAGCAGAAGAAAAACTCGACCACTCCAGATTTGTTCCTCTAAAATCACAATCCTTCAAAGTACTGTTCTCAAAGCTTGAATAACTTAAATCAGAATTTCTGAAACTTACTTTATTAAAAGTAAGATTAATTAAATTTGCCCACTTACATTCAATATTAGAAAAATCTCTTCTCCCTTTTTTATATTCTTTTATAATTTCATCAGTTGTCATTTTCTCATTTTCTTTTTGATTGACATAATATCCAATATATTTAGTATTTTAAATTTCTGCTCATTTTTTCTAATTGTTCTGGATATTTAAGTGTCGCATTTCTAATTGATACTTTGTTCATAAATATTATTTTAGAATATATATTAATAAAAAAGAGGAAACAACGGTTCAAAATCTGTATCTCTTCGTTAGTTAAACAAGCTTCTGGGTATACTAATATTTTCTTATCATGCATGCCTAATTTTTAGGACACAATAAGTTTTCCTATCATTTTCATATGCCATTACAGCACCATCTCTCTTGCAGCTTTAGGATAACCGGCGTTTGCTATTAAGCCTTTTATCTCTCGTATTAATTTTTCTCGTCTTTCTCGTTCTGTTTTTTCTTGTTCGTATCTTTCCTTAACTTCTGGATCATTTAATTCAAACAATTTGTCCACAACATAATCCCAAGTAGCCTTACCCGGTTTTGGCGTTAAAGATATTTCTTCAGTTAGTTCCATTATTTTGTTAAATTCATCTTCAAACCAGTATCTATCATCAGGGAATGGATGAATGTGTAGCCACCAACTATTTTCTTTCTCCAAGAGTTTCAAATTAAGACCAACTTCTTCTGAATACTCTCTTATTTTATCTATACCTGCCTTCCACCCTTCCATGTAATGTTCCATGTCCCTAACTTTCCTTTTAATTTCGTTTATTTTGGATTCATATTTATCAATTACCGATTTTAATCCCTCTAATTTTACCGCTTTGGATATTTCTCTGCAAGGATATTCACCTGTCTCATAAATACCAAATTCTCTTGAATCCCTGTTTGACAAAGTATGCTCTAATTCTCTCTTATCCTCTTCCAACCTTTCTATGTATGATTTATATATGTTTATTTTATTTTCACTTTCAGCAATTTTCTTTAAGGTAATTTCCATTAGAGTTTTAAGTGTATTGTAATCGTTTACGACAACGGAGCCGATTTTCTTCATTTTTTGTATATCCTTCTTTCTACGCGAATTTCCGGTGTTCAAAAACCACTCTATGTTCGATGTAGAAGGCAGGGGTTGATCTACACCGGATTTGATATATTCATAAAACTCGGATTCGCTTATACCAAGAAAGTCAGCTACTGTTGAAAAAGGCCGCTTCTTCCGGATTTCATTTATTATCCGGTCTTTACCGTAATCCCATAATCTCCCGATATATACAATTTTCATTGCGTCAGAGGATCCTTTAAGATTCCTTTTTGTTACTTCTCTCTCCAGTTCATAAATAGTATAACCAGGTACTTCACCATCGGGGTCCATTTCAATTAATCCATAATTTGACCCCGGGAAATTCTCCGCCGTTGACTCTACCAAACCGGGATATTTTCTCATCAATTCAATATCTTCCCAATTAAAATATTTTGAAATATCTTCCAATCTCCCTTTTTCTTCTTTCATCTTTCTCACCTTATCAGGTAATTATGTTACCACTACTTGATAATGTTATATCTCTTTGTTATATTTAAAGATTTTGCAACTCTTGTCGTAACAAAAGTGGCATATTTAAATACAAAATTCAAAGAATTTTTATGGAAGAGAAAATTATCAATGCTCTGAAAGATTTTGGGCTGACAGATTATGAGGCAAGGGTCTATTATGCGGTATGCATCTCAAGAATCGCCCCTGCCACGGAATTGTCTAAATTATCCGAAGTTCCGAGAGCAAGAATTTATGACGTCCTATCAACGTTGGCAAGAAAAGGATGGGTTAATATTTTGGAAGGGACGCCGACAAAATATACATCTTCAAATTTCAATATAATAAAAAAGAAAGTTGAAGAAAAAGAAAACAAACTAAAAAAATCAAAGACCGTAATACTTGAAGAAATAGAGGCATATTCAAAAGGAGACGAAGAAGTAATATCGGAAGCGGCACAGGAATTGATTCTTGGTAAAGAAAATGTTATGAAAGTGATAACAAATTTAATTCAAAGGTCAAAATCGGAAATCATTATCAATTATTTTTCTGATCGTTTATTAAATAATTTATTCTCTTTTTTAAAAGATGCCAAAAAAAGAGGGGTCGGTGTAAAAATAATTTTAAATTCAAAACAAAAATTTACCACAAATATTAGAAAGATGAAAAAACTTTTTAAAATGCGAAAAGGCGTGGAAGGAAAACCAAAACACGGAGGATTATTAATAGATAAGAGGCATTATCTGAATATTTTTGAATCAAAAAATGATATAAATGCGGTTGCCGTTTATTATAAAAAATGCATTCTCTGTCTGAACGCATGGCTAAACAGGGTATGGGAAGAAAGCGAGAAGATTTAACAAATTATATGCTTTTATTATTTTCTAATTCTTTTATATAAAAACCACGAGACCACCAAAACCAAACCGGCGACGAGTGTCAATATATTAAAATACCGATTAAGAAAGCCCAAAATCATTTCACCGTAAACCATTAATACGAATGCTTCTAAAAAGAAACGCGCGCCTCTGGCAAACAAAGAAACTAACAATAGTTTTGGTAATGAAAATTTGAAAACGCCGGATGCAATTGTAAAGATCTTGTAAGGTATCGGCGTGAGCCCAGCTATACCAATTGTTAGACAACCATACCTATTATAATAGTTTGTTATTTTTTCTACTCTTCTTTTTGATACGAGTTTATTTAATATCGGTTTTCCGCCTTTCAGACCTATGTAATAACCGAGAATAGAACCGGCAACAGAACCGATTGTTGCGACAAGCGCGTAGAACAATGCCAGATTCGGCGAAATCAGGCATAACGGCATCAGAATTAGGTCAGGAGGAACGGGAAAAAAAGACGACTCGATAAAAGCGACTATGAACAAACCAATCGGGCCAAATGGCAGAAACGTTTTTTCTGTCCATGCGATCAGTCCGGTTATAAATGACATGAAATTTTATTAAAGTGATAAGTATAAAAAACATTTGATTGCGATTTCTCGAATTACTTTCCAAGTCATTTTATTTCTTTTCATAAAAATCATCGTTAGACAGTTTTGGCGGCAGGTCTCGACAAAATCTCGGCATTAATTTTCTCTAAATTGCATAGACGAGTGTTTCGGCACGTTATTCCAATTTACGAGATCTGACGATTTTGAAAATTACGGAAAGAACATGCGTTCTTCCTATTTACAAAACAGAAATTGATGCGGTGTTTTGAAAAGATTTATAACCGTTGCGTGCAATTGATTTTTATGTCCGACCTGCTGTACGTGTCAAACTCATTTGCATATAATTATTCAATTCAAGAGGCTGATGTAATATTTTTGGGCATACCGTTCAGCTCAACTTCTATATCGCGCTCAAGCATTTTTGGTCCCGTTCTGACAAGAGAATCCTTAAAACTCGCGGAAGGTTATGAGGAGGTGCCCGGTCGCGATGTTTTCAAGAGCCTGAAAGTCTGCGACATCGGGGACCTCGATGTCGTACCCGGCGATTATTCATTGACGGCAGAGCGAATAAACGAAACCATTAAAGAAATACTGGAAGTGAACAAAAAGGCGTTCCTGGTTTTTATCGGCGGCGAGCATCTAATTACTCTGCCAATAGCGGAAGCCCTGAAACCAAAGACAATTGTTCAGCTCGATGCTCACATGGATTTGAGAAAAGACTATCTCGGAAACGATTTTTCCCACACCACATGGGCATATCATGCAAAGAAAAAACTGAATTGCGATTTGGTTCAGATCGGGGCAAGGTCGTTTTGCGAACAAGAGAAAAAAACGGCAGAAGAGTTCGGAGTCGTGAATGACATAAAGAACCCGAAAGAGCCGATATACCTGACTATAGACATGGACGTGTTTGACCCGTGTTATGTGAAAACGGGATTGCCGGTTTATAACGGCTTATCACCGGAGCGGGTTTTTGAGATAATAGAAAAATTGAAAGGAAAAAAACTGATTGGCATGGACATCGTAGAAATCGCGGACAACTCGCTGCCATCAAACACAGGGTTTCTTGCCGCAGAAATTATCAGGAAGGTGTTCGGAATTATAGTATGATTCCTCACCGCTTCTATTGCACGTCTTTGTGTCGATTCATCCATTTCAAAGTATCCGGGAACCGCAGAATGCGATTTTTGGCGAAGTCGAAGCCAAATTCTATTTGAGAGTTCGCGCATGTTGAAATAATGAGGAGGACGTTTTTCATCGTTCGCGATAATAAAAATTTGAGAACTATGCTTCACTTCTTTTTAGCCAATTGCATGTAAGCCATTGTCATGGATGAAATAGACCACGCGGTTACGAATAAAGTCACGAAAAACAGGACAACGGCGCCGATTTTTAAAGAAAATAGATATGCAATTTGATTAAGCGCCGCAGAAATTATGCTAATAATTAACATAAGCGCAAAAACCCTCCACCAGTTTTTCTTTGTGACATTCCAACTCTTTTTTAATGAATCTGTAACGCTTTTATTATCTATTATAATTGAGTATTGATAAAACATCAGTTTTATGGTGAGGAATATCCCGGGAACTATAAAAGCGATGTAGCCAATTAAAATCAGCGCACCAAATACGATGTGAGCCACCAAAAGCCTCAGATATTTTCCAGCCACAAATTTAGCTGTCCTGCCAAGCGATATCCTTTTCTTTGAATCGGCCGCGATCTTGATTATCATTCCGTACAAAAATATTCCGATTAATTCTGATATGATAAATATTAGAGCAATTGACGAAGCAAGCGATGAAAAACCGACAAATGTTTCATCAATTAATAAAAAAGACGTCATGAACATTTCTGCAACATAGTAGATATACGCACTGAGCAATGCCACGATAACGGCGGGAATAAGTATTACAGGCCTCTTTTCCATTACATTAAATCCCTGTTCAAGAGCCTTCAATATTTTCAGTTTCATTATCTAATTTATAGATGGGGAGAGTATATAAAAGTTTTCGGCGTATAATATAAAAATAAACAACAACTTTATTATAGACTGCCGCCGGTCGTCTCTCCCCACGGACTGGCGGGACTCGAAAATTGGTTGGGGAAATGCACGGCTTTCCGACCGCAGTTTATGCGCGTCTTTTTCGCGCGGATTGTAAATCCTTTCTCGTATGAGGTTTTGAGCATGATACTTCCACTTTTGGGATTTGTTTTGGGACTTTTCATATTGATAAAAGCCAGTGACTGGGCAACTGACTTGTCGGTTAAATTCTCTGAAATTACTGGGTTAATGAAGATGACCGTCGGCATGATTATTCTGGCTTTGATGACATCTTTGCCCGAATTGGCAATCTGTCTTTCATCAAGCTTTAGCAATGCAAGTCATGTGATGTTTGGCACAGTGCTTGGTTCGAACATAGCAGATGTTCTATTAGTTTTAGGCATGGGCGCGGTTCTCGGAATAAAAATCAGTAAAGAAAATTCTAAACACGCAAATTGGATAATGTTGATTACTTCTGGTTTACTGGTTTATGGTTTAATTTACGGTTTTAACATTATTTTGGGGCTTTTATCTGTTATTATTTTCGGAGCATTGGCAAAAAAGTTGTTAACGCGACAGACGAGAACTGGAGTGAGGGATCACGACGAAATCACAAAAGAGGCAATAATTTTAGTTAAGTTATTGTGCGCGGTAGCGATTGTTTTCATTAGTGCCGAATTTGTTACTTTAACAACGGTTGAAATTTCAAATATATTCGGTTTAACCCAGACATTTATTGGGGCAACTATTATCGCCATAACAACAAGTTTGCCAGAATTGGCCATTACATTCTCGTCTGTAAGAAAAAAACAATTTAGCATAGGAATTGGAAATATTTTCGGGTCCTGCTTTATCAATGTCGCGCTCATTTTGGGGCTCGGCATAATTATTGCTCCGGTTGCGGTGGGTTTGAGTGAAATTATTCTCTTCTTTTCATTGATTTTATCTTATTTCGTTGTCGCTTTGCTAATATTCAGAGAATCCGTGGACAGGTTTGCTGGCTTAATCTTATTATTATTTTATGTACTCTATCTTATACTCATGGGTGCGCTCGGATGAGTATCGTGAAAATCTTTAAATTCTTTCTGATTATAAGTAGTTAGATGGTAAAAGATGTGGGCATGCAAACAATGTAAAAGAATATTGAACGGGAAGATTTGTCCAGTGTGCAAAATAGAGGGAACCAGAAACTTCCAAGGAACTATTACAATTTTTGATACGAACAGCGAGGTCGCGAAGAAGATGGGAATAACCGCTCCGGGAACATATGCCATAAAAGTGTGACTGAAATTTAACTGCAAATGAAAAACATCTTATAGTGAAATTAGTGTCACGAGTTTCCAGAGAAAACGGCTTTGGACGCTTCGCAAAGTTCGGTGATGAGCATGAAAATAGAGATCGTGAGCGAGAAAGAAAATCCTTTTCTTGGTAGGAAAGAGTTGGTCGTCAAGGTTAGTCATGAGGCCGAGCCGACTCCTACAAAGGCGGCATTGCAGCAAATCATGTCCAAAGAACTGAAAGTTGAACCAACGCGCGTAGAAATCCGCGGAATATTTTCAAAAAAGGGAATCGGACAATCCGAAGCAAAGGTAAAGGTGTGGAAGGAGCCGAAGGTCAAAGACCTCGAAAAAGAGAAAAAGGAGAGTGATGAAAAGAAAGAGCAAACCGAAGAAAAGGTAACGGAGAAAAAAGAAGAGCAAGAAAAAGAGCAGTCCGGGAAAGAAAAGAAATCGGAACCAAAGGAGATGACAAAACCTGGAGAGCCGGAAATAAAGGAACCGGAAAAACAAGAGCCAAAAACCGAAAACGATGACAAAAAAGAGTGATGTTTATGGCAAAAGAAAAAAAACCAAAAGAGGAAGCGAAGAAGGGAAAAAAGGAAAAGAAGTCGCAGAAAGAAAGGCCCAGAAGCAAGACCAAGCACGCAAAAGTAAAAATATGGAAATTGTACAACATAAAAGACGGCAAGATAGAAAGAAAAAACGAGACGTGCCCAAGGTGCGGGGACGGCGTTTTCCTGGCCGCATATAAAAACCGGAAGTATTGCGGAAGGTGCGGATGGAGCAAGATTATGAACGAATGATTAACAATAAAGGTTTGAGATATTGGTTCATCCCGGCTTTTTGACAAAACAGTATATTTAGCCACTGACATTTTTCTCGGTTATTTTTGCTCATAATTATTGCAGCTCCAGTTTCGTGTTTCTCCAATCTACTCCATAATCTCCGCTTTGTCTATTATGCCGTCCGAGTCGGAGTCGATGCCTCTGACGACCTTTGCGTTTATTTTTGAGTTATATTTGTTGCCGACGCATACATCATCAAAGTTGTTCAAAAGTGATAACATTGCCGACCGCGTTCCGGGAGCGCGCCTTCCGGCTATCAACAGGATTTTTTTGCTCTCGTCGAGAGGGTTTTTCGTCTTTACGATCAACCCGCATTCTTCGTCCGGATAAATCTTTTTTGAAATATGCGAATATATCGCAGAATAATGATGTTTTTGATAAGACTTGAATCTTATCGGCAGTCTATTGTTCAGTATGGAAAATATTTTGTTTACGCCGGGTCCGCCGACAACGATTAGATTGTTTTTCATGTCATCCTCGGTAATCTCGGTGTCGAACTTGACGACATCTGCGGGAATCTTATTTAAGAATTTTCCCAAGAACAGACCCAGATTTATTCCCTCTATCGCATCCTTTGCCCTCGCACCGTGAGGACCATGCGGTTCTGGAGAACCTAGAACAACCAAAGCATTCAATTTATTATTAAAAATAAAAGGCTCTAAAAATTTTTCGCTTTTTTGAGAACCACATTTAAATAACGGTCTATCAACGCTTTCCATCTCTTTCAGCAAAATAGTAAACGATGGTTTGTCAACTCCATAATACTTTGCCGTCACGCCGTGTACGTTTTCTTCTTTCACTATTTTTATCAGCCCGGCTTTTTGCATATTTCTTATATGATAATATACTTTCTGCTCGTGAATATTGAGTTCTCTTGCCAGTTTTTTCGGATAAGCCGGTTTTCTGGCGAGCTCTATCAGAATCTTCCACGCCAACCGAGATAATGCCCCCTTCAAATGCCTTGGGCAGACATCCTTTGTCAATAAACCGAAAAGCTTTCCATTTTTCTGCTCTATTATCCATTTGGCCATTCGAATCACTATTATAAATTTTTTTATACTATTATTATAAGATTATTAATAACATTTATAAAGTTTCTCGTATAATTATTTCTATCTGACGCGATCAAAATCGTCTATATTTGTGAAAGATGAGCAACCGCACCGTATAGTGCGGCATCCTTTTCAAAATTTAACGATTTATAAAAAACGGCGAAACACCGCAAAGCGTTTTTGAGGGACAATGCCATGTGCGGAATAATCGGATATGTTGGGCACAGAACGTCGGAAGTTTTGCAGCGAGGGATAAAGAGGCTCACGTACAGGGGTTACGACTCCTGGGGATTCGGTTTCAAAAACGGAAACGAGATCGAAGTGATAAAAGACATCGGCGATGTTGAGAATATCGGGAAATTGAACATAAACGGAAACAGCAAGATTGGCATCTGTCACACCAGATGGGCAACGCACGGCGGGGTGACTAAGGAAAATGCCCATCCGCATACTTGCTGCGAAAACAAAATCGCGGTCGTTCACAACGGAATAATAGAAAATTATCGGGAATTGAAAAAGGAGTTAATAGAAAGGGGTCATGAATTCAGGAGTGATACCGACACGGAAGTTATATCACATTTAATTGAAGAGTCCTATAAAATCAATGAAAATTTTCCGGAGGCGGTTAAAGACGTTGTTCCCAAATTGAGGGGATGTTACGCGTTTGTTGCCGTGCACAAAGACTTTGACGGATTGGTCGGCATAAAGAACGGTTCTCCTCTGGTAGTCGGTGTCGGCAACTCAAACCACGGGCAAAGCGAATATTTTATCGCATCGGATGTAATCGCTTTTCTCGAGTACACGAAAAAGGTTATTTATCTCGATGACGGAGAAATGGCTGTGGTGAAGTGCAGATGTCAATAGAAGTGCTGAATCTTAAAACCGGGCAAAAAATAGAGAAAGAAATAAAAGAACTCGGCTGGTCTGTGGAACAGGCTACGAAGGGAGGTTATGAGCATTTTATGCTAAAGGAAATACTGGAGCAGCCGTCTGCGATCAGGCGCGCGATAGTGCAAGACAAGAACTTGGTCACGGATATGGCTCTGGACATTCTGAGAGCAAAAAACGTCGTAATAACCGCGTGCGGGACATCGAGATACGCCGCGCTAATTGGCAGGTATTTGTTTTCAAAGCTTGCCAAAAAGTTCTGCGATGTCGTCATGGCGTCGGAGTTTCAGTATTTTGCGGATTCCATTGACAAGAACACGTTGGTAATGGCGGTTTCACAAAGCGGTGAGACGGCAGATGTCATGGAGGGCGTTAAAAAAGCAAAGGAATATGGAGCAAAGATTTTCTCAATCGTCAATGTCGTCGATTCGTCATTGGCGAGAATCAGCGACAATGTTATATATTTGAATTGCGGGCCGGAAATTGCGGTCGCGTCCACGAAGGCATTTGTTAACCAACTCGTGATTTTTTATCTTCTTTCTTTTGCAATGGTTAACAGGTTGGGAGAGGCGATTGAAAAAATAAGAAAAATATCCCACGTCGTGCAGGATGTCATCGACGAGAACGGGAGCAAGTTGAAAGAAATAGCAGAAAAAACGAAAGACAGAAACGACTTCTATTACATCGGCAGGGGAATAAACTTTGCCATGGCTAGCGAGGGCGCATTGAAATTAAAGGAAATTTCATGTATCCATGCGGAAGGCATGCCAGCTGGCGAACTGAAGCACGGAACGATCGCGCTGATAGGGAGCGGGACTCCGGTCCTCGCCATATGCCCGAAAGATTATACGTTTCACGAGACATTGAGCAATGCCATAGAAACGAAGGCGAGGGGCGCGTTCGTCATTGGGGTTAGCGACGAAAACAATGACGCATTTGACGAGTGGATAAAAATTCCCGGTGTTGAAGAAATATTTTATCCCCTGGTAACCATTATACCGCTACAGCTTCTCGCCTACTACATTGCGGTTGCAAGAGGGAAGAACCCGGACAAGCCGAAGAATCTGGCAAAAGCTGTCACGGTGAAGTAAATCTCATTCCATTTTACAGTTCTTGAAGAGTGGGTTGTAAGGAAGTAGAAAAATAAAAAAGTGTGAGCAGAATATGATTTCCGATGACTCGTTGGCAAAGTTTTCTTTGGCTTTGACGATAGTTGGAATCGTTGCACTTTATTTTGTCGTCCAGAATACGGAGCCGGTCCGTCTGGAGATAAGTGACATATCTCATGCGATGGTCGGAAACCATGTCGCTTTGAATGGATATATAAATAAAATGGCATGGCGCGGTGACAATCTATTTATAACATTAGAAAATAACGGCAGTAGCATAAAAGTTGTTATGTTTTCGAGAGAAACAAAAAAATTTTCTGGCCTGAGAGAGCTTGAAAAAGGAGACGAGATTTCCGTGGTCGGAAGAGTCGGCGAATACAAAACCGAACTGGAAATAATCGCCAAGAAAATTGAAAAGATTTAGCCATTTCCAGTGACGTCCTCCGGTTTTTGTTGAATTCGCTTTTTTCCATGCAACCGATGTTATTCGTCGTCAAGACACGTTGCATTGCAATCGATTTTTTGAAACGACATCGAGCTGTTCGAATTTTATGTGGGGCGTCACGACGCTTTCTATAAACCCGGTTGGATAGGGCGCTCTCGATTCCACCTCTTTCCCGATTTCTATTTCATTGATGGCGTCGTATATGCTTCCTATTACAGAACCCCATCTAACGGGTTTCGTCAATTCACCGTTTTCTATCATGTACGCCGTTCTCAATTCAAGTGAGAACATGCCTGAACACGCAGAACCGCGCGGCCAAGATACCTTGTCAACGAACAACCCCTTTCTGGTGTCTTTTATAATTTCATCGATGCCGATAGTTCCGGGCGCCACCACGAGATTACTCGCCTGCGCCGACGGCTCGAGATAAAACAAATCGTCATAAATCCACGAACCTCTTCTTCCGTTGCCTGTACTTTTTTTTCCGGCGCGTGCAGCGTCAATTGCATCATATAAAAAATTTTTCAGTATTCCCTTGTTTATAAGAACAGTTTTTTTTGTTCGCACGCCTTCATGGTCAACGCCGAATGTCGACAATCCGGCGTCGAGTGTCCCGTCATCAGTTAATGAAAATTTTTCAGATGCTATTTTTTTATTTATTTTGTCCGAGAATGGCGAGTTCTTGAGAAGCACAGACTTGCTGCACAACGCCTCCCCAAATGTCGTTATCAAAAGTTCTGTGAGAACCTTTGGCGAAAATATGACCGGAATCTTCTGCGTTTTTACGGCCTTCGTATTCATGGATTTTTTTATGTGCATTCTCGCTTCCGAGCATATGCGGTCAAGATTCATCATGTCGAGCATTCTCGTCTTTTCAAGAATTTCATATTCTATCATCTTTTCTCCGGATTTTTTCAGCGTATTCGCATAGAGAACGAGAAAAGTGCCTTTATCTGAAATGTCCGCACCAGAAGAATTTGAAATATTATACTCTGTTTTCATGAACCGTATCCTCGCAAGAGGTATGTTTGCGTCTCCCATGTTTTTTATAAAATCGTTTGAAAACGATACCACGTCGTCTTCGCTCGCTTCGGATATTTTTTTGTCAAAGGTTTTCTTTACATCGGTTTTTTTATTTGACGATGAAAATTCAAACCCGCGCGGAACCTTTTTTCCGCGTTTTGATATCGATATCGCCATCTTTATGGCTTTCTCAACGGCGCTCTTGGAAAAATCGTTTCCAGAAACAAAGCCGATTCTTCTGTTTGATATCACGCGTATGCCATAACCTTCAGATACGCCGCTTAAGACGTTTGTAACGATATTCCTTTCGATAAAACTGCCAGACGTGTCGGTCTTCGATATTATAACATCCGATGACTCGGCGCCAAGATTCTCGGCCATCGCAACAATTTTCTTTGCGTCTATCATTTTCCACCGACCATTATTTTTTCTATTCTCAAATGAGGACCGCCGGTTCCGGCAGATACCCAGTCCTCCGGGCCCTTTCCGCAAGAGCCCGGATTCAGCACGACATCATCTCCGACCGCGGTTATGTTTTTCAATATCTCTAAAACGTTGCCGGTTAGCACGACCTCCCCCCTTATCGGTTTTGTTATTTCCCCATGCTCTATTAAAAATCCCATCAGGCACGATGCATAAAAACTGCCGCCGGCCGGGTCCTCCATGCCGCAAAGATTTTTTATAACGTATATGCCGTGCTTAATGCCTTCGAACATTTCATCAAATTTGTGGTCGCCCTTATCAAAATACGTGTTTGACATTCTTACAAAAATCTTTCTCCCAATTCCCTGGGTCCTTCCATTGCCCGTCGATTCCACGCCAAATTTGGATGACGTTTCCCTCGAATGAAGATAACTGTTCAGAATACCGTTTTTTATTATAAAGGTTTTTTGACCGCGCACGCCCTCATCGTCATAAAAATATTTTCCGCTTCCGTTTACCGTCGCGTCATCGATTATTGAGACGCTCTTGTCCGCAAGTTTTTTTCCAATTAATCCGGAAAGAAAAGACCTCCCGTTCATTACAAAATCCGCCTCTGACGGATGGCCAAGGCTTTCATGAGCGAGCAGCCCTGCAACGCTTCCGTCAAGGACCGCGGTGATATTCCCTTTCGGGCATTTCGCCGCATTTAACTGGAGTTTTGCGTAGTCTACTATTTTTTTGATCGCGTTTTCGTCAAAATATTTGACCGATTCAAATCCCATTGCCCCTCCGGACGCGTCATACGACTCGGTTATTTTATTCCCGCTCCTCGCGTTTACAGATAGGACGGCGCGCGAGCTTATGATATTTTGCTCTATATAGCTTCCTTCGGAATTTGAGAAATACATTTTATTATCAGAATCGGAGTAAGAAACGCTTATCGTCTTTATTTTCTCGTCTTCTCCCGCATTATTAAAAATTTCTTCAACGGCAGAGACCTTTTCTTCCATCGATACGTCATGCGGATTTATTTTTACTTTGTTCTCGACCCTATCTTTTATGGGTTTCATAGGAGCCAGACCGAAATTATTTTTGTTATTCGCCTTTGCGAATTTCACCGCCTTTTTTGTTGCCGTCATCAGCGATTTCATGTCCGTGCTCTGCGTGGTGCCATAACCCCACGTTCCTTTGAACAGCACTCTTATGCTGCTTCCGCTAAAGCAATTTTCCCTTACCTTTTCTTCGATATTATTTTTGGCAACCAATGTATTTCTGTCCATAAAGATGCGCGCGTCAACGAATTCTGCCCCAAGCTCCAGACCAGTTTTGATTATTTTCGATAATTCGTCTTCCATGCCACCGCCTCAGATATCAATGAGTCTTGATTTTGTCAAGATTTTCGGTCCCCTTTTTGTCATTAAAATATCGTTTTCTATTCTGCACCCGCCTATATTTGGAACATAAACCCCGGGCTCAATTGTAAAGACCATGTTCTCTTTTAATACGCTCTCTCTCCATTTTTTTAGCTCTTTTCTGCCTTTTGGTTTCGGCGATATCGACGGCGAGTCGTGAACCTCCAAACCCAAGCCATGTCCGAGCGAGTGTTTGAACTCAAAGCCGTTTTTTGCAATTATTTTATTTGCCGTTTCATGCAATTTCCATGTCGGCATCCCGATTTTCAAACCGTCGATCGCCTCACGATAAGCGTCTTTCACCGCCTTAACAATTTTCCTTTGATTCTCCGACGCGTCTCCCATAATAAACGGGACCGTCACATCCGAGCAATACCCCTTGAATACAACGCCGAAGTCAATTAAGCCCAGCCCATTTTGTATTTTTTGGTTCGAAGCGGTTGGGCATGGGTGAATAAAACCGCTCCGCTTACCGGATGCCACGAAAGTTGGAAACGCCAGCCCGTCGGCGCCGTCTCTCATCATCTCTTGCTCTAAAATCAGAGACATCTCTTTTTCCGTTATTTTTGCCGATAAGTTTTGTTTTATGAATTTCACTCCGCGATTTGCTATCCGGCACGCCTTTTTGATTCTTTCGATTTCTTTCTCTTCTTTTACTGCCCTGATTTCAAAAGTTATGTTCGCAATGTCTTTAAACCTGAATTTTGAAAGTCTTCTGAAAAGTTTATAAGGAAAAAGGTTTTCTATGATGCCTATAGTTGAAAATGCTCTTAATTTTTCTTTTAAAATCTTGCTTAAACTTATCTTATCCAATTTAATTAATTCATCCACTTCCGCTTCCTTTTGCGCCCGTTCATAATCCAACGGGGAAACTATTAAAATCGTTTTATCTTGGGTTAACAACAAGCAAGAAAACGAGTGATATCTTATCTGTTGAAATCCCGTAAAGTATTCTATGTTAATATCGTGTATCGGTTCTGAACAGAGAAATAATGCGGCGTCGATGCTATTTTCACGCAGTTTGTTTTTGAATTCATCGATTTTTTTGTTTGAAATCAATCTCATGATTTGACCACCTTCTTACCCCTCTCCATCGGAACTATCTTTATCTTCGCCCTCGCGAATTTTTTGCCGAGTTCTTTCCCTTGAAAATATTCGTGAAGAAAAATCGATAACGCAGCAACCTCGCTGTGCGGTTGGTTTGTGATGCCGATGTTCATGTCGGCCATTTGATAAACGTCTCCCCTTACCTTTTCTCCGCCAACGACTATAAGTATTTTTTTCTTTTTTCTGATCTCTTTGATTTTGTTTTGTATGGGGATGCCAAACATGGTTAAATGACAGATAAAAAACCCCTTCTTTTTAAATTCTCTCAAAACTGCTCTATAATTTTTTTCGTATCTAATGGAAAATTTGCCGCCCCACCTGTTTGCAATATCGTTGACGGTGCCCTCAAGTTTCTCGTCTTTTTCTCCGGTGTAAATTATTTCTTTTGCTCCAAAGGCTCTCGATGCCATGCAACAGTGCGTCGTTAGTCTGGCATCTCTTTTTAATCTATGATTTAATCGCAGAACGGTTATCATATTCACACCAAAAATATATAGCCCCAAGCGGATTCGAACCGCTGTCCCGGGCTCCAAAGGCCCGAATGCTTGACCACTACACCATGGGGCTGTAAAGGTCGTTGTCACGTTTTAAGTTGTTTTAAAAAATTTAATTACTTTCCAAAGAAGTCCCCCGTTCCGAAATACGCGATTTACGTTGGAGACGATTTGGTCATATAATTATTGCGCGGGAACATTTATCTAACATATCGACCAAGACTCCTTGCGAAAGCTGGGAGATACAGCAATAAATATAAATATTCTAAAAAGGAATAAATAACTATGCTCTCGGTTAAGAAGACGATTAAATGTAAGATAATAGGTTTGACTAATCCTCTGGTAAGTTCAAGAGTTAGTCAAGAAGCTCCCTTCCGATAGGTAGGAGCAGTTCACAAACTTACCTATGTATATATGTTGAAAAATGTTTCGGGTCGATGACGAGGAGAGCGAAGCAGCAAGCGCGGCGCGGAAACACTCGTGCAATGGCGTTGCGCGATTCGCAATATATAAAAGATTTATTCGCACTAATAAAAGGATGAAAGGTGCTTTTATGAATCTTTATCAGAGTATAAGAAATGCTTGGAAAAAGCCGAAAGAACTGAAAAATTATAAAAACAATTTAATAAAATGGAGAAAGGAGCCGGCAATAAAACGCGTGGAAAAACCGACGAGAATTGACAGGGCAAGGTCTTTGGGCTACAAAGCAAAGCAGGGTTTTATCGTGGTGAGGGCGCGAATAAAAAAAGGTGGAAGAAAAAGACAAAAGCCTTCGGGTGGAAGAAAGCCAAAGAAGTCCGGGCTGTCCCACTTCACGCCAAAAAAGGGGCTGCAACGCATGACAGAAGAGAGGGTTGCGAGGCGGTTCCCGAACATGGAAGTTTTGAACAGCTATCAAGTTGGTGACGACGGAGTCAGTAAATGGTTTGAGGTAATTCTCGTTGATCCGAATCATCCCGTTATAAAACGCGACAAAAACATTAACTGGATTCTAAATCAAAAGAGAAGAGTCTTTAGAGGCATGACATCGGCCGGGAAAAAAACGAGAAACTTATGAGTTATTTATTTTTGAATTGCACATATCCGTCATTAGTTTCAATCCGCCCGCTCGCCATTGAAAAGGAAAAACTTATAAAACATTCTTTGATAAATTTATGACGATGAAAAACAAAGAAATCGTTGAAGAAATAAAGAAAATAGTGGAGAAAGAGATGGAAGGGGCAGATCCCAGTCATGATTTTCTTCATGTTATGAGGGTCTATAATCTTTGCCTGAAAATTGCTAAATACGAACAAAATGTTGATTTAGAAGTTTTAAAACTTGCTGCGTTGCTTCATGATATTGCAAGATTAAAAGAAGATTTTGATGAAACGGGTAAAATACGTCATGAGATGGAAGGGGCAAAGATGGCAGAAGAAATTTTAACAAAGTTTAACTTTTCTAAAGAAAAGATAAAGAGAATAAAAGAATGTATCATTTCACATAGGTTCAGAGGAAATAACGAGCCAAAAACAATAGAAGCAAAAATTCTATTTGATGCCGACAAATTAGATGTGATCGGTGCCACAGGGATAGCGAGAACCTTTATTAGTGCGGGAATGTACAAGCAAAAAATCCATAGAGATATAGACATAAATGAATACGTAAAAGAAAATTTGGAAGGAGGGAGAAAAAACGGAAGAATAATTAATTTACGAAAACATTCGCCGAATCTTGAATTCGAAACAAAATTTAAGTATATACCAGAAAAACTCTATACAAAAATAGGTAAAGAATTGGGCTTAGAAAGGATAGAATATATGAAAAAATTTTTTGAGAGATTAAAAAAAGAAATTAATGGTGAACCGAACTTTAAAGTCCGGCACTCATATTTTTGAATTTTTGAAAATGGACCGACTGGGATTTTCGTTCAACCCTTTTCTTTCTCTGAAAGAAAAAAGACCTTGGCTCATTTCATTCGCATATATTTTATTATTATAACAAATAATTGGCGAACTCTTCCTGCGATTCCGATAGTCTTTTCTTAATAATATATGCGAGCGGAGCGAGCCTGAATTTCTCTCCGTTCTCGTCAGAGTTCACTTTTATATTATTTATAATTGGTGAACTCTTCCTGCGATTTCCGATAGTCTTTCTCTCAATAATATATGCGAAAAATCTTTGATTTTTCGCCCGAATTTTTTCTTTTCCGAGAGTCTTTTCTTTTTTCTAAAAAGAAAAGGTCTTTCGAACCCAGAATCTCCTGCGATCTCGTAAAATTGCAAGGCAGGCGTCTTGCCATTGGACTATCGGCCCTTTAAAGAATTAAGATTAAATAAAAGTTTATATAGTTTACTGATAGTAGTAAGTTTGTAATAATAATTAAATATTTAAATTTAAAGAATCAAAAACTACTAAAGCTGTTCGGTGTAGGTTTTGTACAGCGACGCTGTGCATGCTTACGACAAATGATTGATTTATATTTTTAATTCATAATACAATCTATTCTCTGCGTTTTATTTCGAACAGCTACGAAGCGATTATTCGCCAATAACGAAAATCGCTTATCGCGTATGCAACCTGCAAAATAACATTTTGTTGGTGAAGCGCTAGAACTAATGTTTTTAGTTCGATTAGCGGTCATAGGTCAAGGGGTCTATTGGCAGTTATCTTTTTAGCAAAGATGAACTAATAGATCCAGAGGAAAGCTGGCTCCCATGCCATCTGGGGGATGGCTTGGCTCGGGTAGCGACGAAGGTCCTAGCAAATTGGGATAAAGCCCGGCGAACCGTATGCGGGTATAGAACCGGGCGTTGCCGAATGGGACATCCCATTATGGTAAACCCATAAAACTTGGGACCGGGTTTTGTGGCTTCGGTTATGAAACTCGGTTTCAAGAGCAGACGCCCCGGATTGAAAGGGAATGAACCGACAAGCAAGAGCTTAGAACTGCAAATAATACGAAAGTGAAACGCTTTGATTTGGAAACAAAGGAAATGGATTTATGCAACATGCACAAGAAAACCATTTGGAAATTATAGGTTTATTCTCCAATAAGCATCTTAGTAGGGGCAGGAAAAGAAAGCAAACGCGATATCGTTAGTAGAGGCGATCGAAAGCGATGGAGAACAAACCGAACCCTTGCAGAAATGCAATGGGGATGTGGAGTTGGGTAGAGGCCGTTCTTAACTTACTGACCCGAAGTGGGCTGGAAAGCCCTGCCACAGAGAGTGAGAGCCTCGTAGGGGAAAGTAAGAAAGAACATGCTCTACTTCAAGAGTATGTCTGGTCGGATTTCCAGACAGAATACGGGTCTCATCTAGACCTAATTCTAAATATTTGCCCGAGTCCGATAGCGAACCAGTACGGTGACGGAAAGCTGAAATTCGAAAAATAGCAATTTTTATTTGCTGTTTTTCAACAGCAAAAGAAGGGGTAAAACCCAATGAAAAGATCCTGAAACCAGATGGCTATAGTTAGACGGAATAAGCCTCTTAGCAATAAGAGGTGAAGCCGTCGTACGTTTTGAAAAACGAGGCAGGGAGTTTATGCTTATGGCGAGGCGAAAGCCGAAGCGAAAGCGAAAAGACCGTAATCGCTTTGCGATGTGGGTCTTCCGTATGAAAGTGCGGTTAGTCATAAGCTTAAGACCAGAAGCCAGACGATCTATTCCCGGGCAAGGTGAAGTTGGGCGAAAGCCCAATCGAGGCCTGCTAGGGGTGCTGGGATCACATCCGCTCCCGTGACCTGGGAATAGGGGTGAAAGGCCAATCGAGTCTGGCGATAGCTGGTTCCTCCTGAAATGAGTCTCAGCTCAGCCTCACCAGAGCTTGATGCACGGTAGAGCTACTGACTACATAGTTAGGGGAGAAATCCTCGGCTATGTTGTCAAACTCCGAATGTGTATTCAAGCGCAGAAGGTGGGAGTGAGAGTGCCGGAGTAAGTTTGGTGCTCGAGAGGGGAACAATTGTGAAATAGTAACAAGCTACTATTGAACAATTCCAAACCCAGACCAAGGTTAAGGTCCCAGAATATCGACTAAGTGCGGCGAAAGTTGTCTCAAACCTAAAACAACGGGGAGGTTGTCTTAGAAGCAGACATCCTTTAAACAACGCGTAATAGCGGACCCGTCTAGGTTTGAGGTGCTGAAAACGAGCAAACGACAAAAACCATTTTGCTCGTCAGTAAAATGGACGGGGCTAAGTCGATTACCGATACCTTGGATTGCTTCGCAAGAAGCAATGGTAAGGAGGCGTCCTGTAAGGGTAGAAGTTTCTGCGTAAGCAGAAATGGACCTTTCAGGAATGAGAATCCTGCCAGGAGTAGCAGCAAAAGTCGGGTGAAAAGCCCGACCACCTGACGGACAAGGGTTTCTCGCTAAAGTTTTTCTGGCGAGAGTAAGCCGATCCTAATCGCGATCCTAACCGGAGAAGCGAGAAAGGGAAACCGGTTAATATTCCGGTGCTTTCTGGTTTTCGTAGAATTCTATATAAACGCTTCAAGATGGTTCGACCGCAACCGTCGTTGCGGTTAAGCACCGAATTCGGGGGAGTCTCGTAATGAGGAGAACCCGGAGAACGTGCGAATGGGCTGACGTATGTCGGCTTCGGACAATTCTTGGAGCCCGTGAAAATATATAGAAGGAGAAAACCAGAAATTCGTACCCAGAACCGACACAGGTGTCCTTGCTGAGACTCGAAGAGCGGCGTACTCTTGTTTTACCGTTCTTCGAACGGCAAAAGGCAAAGGTGTTTGGGAGAATCCAGCCCAGGGAATTCGGCAAAATGGTTCTGTAACTTCGGGAGAAGGAATGCCTGATGTCTTCGCTCAAGCGGGGAACATCAGGTCGCAGTGACCGGGTAAGGTCGAAAATAAGCAACTACCATCATGAAAATTCTATACAAATATAGAAGAATTTAGCGATGGCATCTTCTGCAGCAAGTTTTATTGCATTAAAGAACGGAGCGGAGATGCCGGTCGTTGCATAATCATCAAAACGATCAATGCTCTGTTTCTCGACTTTGCTCGGCTGTAAACAAGAGGGATCCGACTGTTTAATAAACTGCCTGTTTCAAAAATGAAACGGCGGATTAATAAACATAGCCGGCTGCTAAGTGGAAATGCTTTGTATAGCCGGTGAATCGTAGCCACTGCCGGTGTGTTAAAGTTGGTTTCAACCAACCCAAGCCCCGGTATAGGCTGGCGGTAACTCTGACCGTCTTATCTTGGTCGGTCATCTGACGAAAGGATGAAGTAAAGACCGCTTTAGAGACAAAGGTAGCGTAATCCCTTGTCGCTTAATTGGCGACCTGCATGATTGAACAACGAGATCTCTGCTGTCCCGGGCTGGAACCCGGCGAAACTATCGTTCTGGTGATTAGGCCAGAGACCCCCAGTGGGAAGAAAAGACCCCGTAGATTAGAAGGAGATTGCCGTCTTGGATATATGTGTGCGAACGGCGAAAAGTATTTAAATGAACATTACTATATAGTAGTAATAGGTGTTTGAAATGATGGAAGAAAGAGAAATCGTGTCATTAGAAGATCTTGGAGACGAAAACGATGCGAGAAGAATGACGCTCGGTGAAATGATAGAAAAAGCAAAAGAGTACGGAAATCGCGACAACTCCGTTTTTTCGGGTTTGACGCCGAGACCGTATGAAGGAGAAATAAAGGCGATCGAAATAGGGACGTATCCAAAAGATGAAGACCGAGCAGAAAAATTTGATTTATCAAATTACGGCATACCAGTGATTTGATATTCTTATTCAAACTTTTTTATTTATTATATTTTTATACATCTTTGCCAAGAAAATCTTCTTTTGAAGGCTGATTACTCCTTCTAAGCGGAAAGCTTTACTGCAGTCTGATGTTGTGGTACGGTTGCGATTGTATAGAGTAGGTAGGAGTCTTAGAAGCGCTGGCGTCAGCCTGCGTGGAGACGACGATGTAACACTACCCTTTCGCGTCTGTATCGCTTACCGGTCGCGAGACTGGAACAGCGTCAGATGGGCAGTTTGACTGGGGCGGTACACCCTTGAAAGGATATCAAGGGTCCTCAAAGGTTTATATATCCGAAAGAACATACAATTAATATGGAACGACTTCGTGTAAAATTTAAAGACAAAAATAATAGAAAAAGATTTTTCAGAGAAGTAAAAAGAAAGTTTCATTGCAAAACATTTAATGAAGTTGCAGAAAAAATAGATATACCTGTAGGTCGATTAAAATTATGGATGTCTGGTAGTAGAAGTATACCTTTAAACTTTATCCAAGAATTATCAAATAAATTACATATTAATTTAAAGAAATTTGATATTAAAATCATCGACATCCATAAAGTTATGGCAATCGCTGGTAAGAGAGCTTCAAATGTTCTAAAGAAAAAATACGGAAAAGAGTGGAGTAAAAGATTAGGAAAAATCGGTGGCGAGAAATTTAAAGAAAGATTGAAAAGAGATAAAAATTTGCAAAAAAGATGGAAAAATAAATTAGTTTTTACACTAAAATCAAAATATGGTGAAAATTGTTTTAGCATTCTTGGTAAGAGAGGCGGAAGAGCATTTGTAAGAAACACCAATCCAGAAAAAGTAAAAATTCAGTTACAAAAAGCGTTTAGAAAGTCATTTAAAAATAAAATATTATTCAAAGGTCAGCGGATTCGAAGTAAGAAAGAACTCGAAGTTATTGCTTTCTTACACAAAAGTAAAATAGCTTATGTATATGAAAAGAAAATTCTAAATTTTTTCCCAGACTTTTTACTTCCAGAGAAAAATATTATTATAGAAGTTGTGGGTTTTGACTGGAAATTACATATCCAACGAACACGGGATAAAATTAGCAAGTTCTTAGATATCGGATATAAAATAATAATTTATACGTATCCAGATCTTGTAAAATATTTTGAAACTTTTAATATTCCAGTTGTTACAGATATCTACTCTCTCAATAAAGTATTAAAGGATATATAAGCCGAGGAAAGTCCAGCTCATCCGGGTCAGAAATCCGGAGTCGAGTGCAAACGCAAAAGCTGGGTTGATTGGATTTCGAAAAACGAGAAATCCAAGTGTGAAAGCATGAGTTAGCGATAGGCTGGTCAGTATAGATGGCCACCAGTCACAAGAGAAAAGCTACCTCGGGGATCACTTAACAGAAGGTTAAATAAAAATCAGTTTCGAAAAATGAATCTTTTGTTAAGTCCCTAAAATGGTGTCGTGGCGAGTGAGAGTTCATATCCGCTCGACAGCTCTTTGGGTCCGACTTCCCATATAGCAGTCAGCGAAGCGTAAATCGACCTCGCGCATTGCGGCGTCGTTGTTGGCTCGTCCTCTCCTGGGTGTGCACAAGCACCCAAGGGTACTGGAGTTCACAGGTTAAAAGGGCACGTTAGCTGAGTTTAGATCGTTGTGAGACAGATTGGTCTATATCTGCTGGGGGTGTTTTTGTCTGAGAGGAAGGATGTGTAAGTACGAAAGGAACACACATCCGTGGCCTCTGGTGTATCAGTTGTCTGACAAGGCATTGCTGAGTAGCTACGCCACAGCTGATAATTCCTGAAAGCATCTAAGGAAGAAGCAGCCCTCAAAAATAGACATTCGGCACTTGGTAGACGAGAAGTTATGGATCCGGGGTGTAAGTACCGAGGCAACGAGGTATTCAGCCCACGGATTCCTACGCCTATGCCAGCCCTCAAATATACCTTTCTCTCTTTTTAAGAGAGAAAGACTATCGGAAAGAGAGAAATTCAGGCAAAAAATCAAAGATTTTTTGCATATTTTATTTTGGAAAAAACCAAAAATTTATAATCTTATCCGATATTGACCTATGATCGTTTAATCGGTTTTTACAAAGGTGACCTGCAAAGCGACCGCCCCTCGAAAAGAGGGAGGAAGCTCTGCCCACCCAAACAAACCATGAAATGGTTGGTTGAACGCGGTCTTTGAATGTCAAAGTTCAAGACTGGCTGAGAAGTCAAGACTGAGAGCAGAAACGACACCTCTCATGAGTTGATGAAATGAAACTCATCTTAAGCGATCCGAAAGAAAGATTTTTCTTTTCGGATGGGCTTAAGGAGGGTGAAACGGCTCAGTCCGCGTGGGTGCAAGGTTTGACCGAATTCTGCTTACCAGAATTTTGGTCATGAATATCGCTAAGACAAATGGTTGCGGTGCCGTCTGATGACTTGCCTCAACGAGCAAGGAACGGCCGAACAAAAGGCAGGCTACTGCAGGTCACCGCCTTCGTCATTCAATTAACTATTTCTTTGAGCAATCGCACTTTGGAAAAAATTCCGCAAGAATTTTGGGCGTTAATTATCGAGATCAAATCCGCTTTTTTTTACCGAGTAATATCGCACATCTAAACCCTCATCTCTCTCAGCCTTTTGACACGCTCGGAAGTCGGAGGATGGGTAGAAAACAGCTTTGCAAAAAAGTCAGCCTTGAACGGGTTGACTATGAACATGTGCGCGGTGGCAGAGTTTCCGCGAATGGGATTGTGCTTGGCGATATCGGAAATCTTTTCCAATGCGCTTGCCAGAGCAAGCGGTTTTTTTGAAATCATCGCTCCGGTGTAATCGGCACCGAACTCTCTGCCGCGCGATATGGCGAGCTGGACTATCATGGCTGCCACAGGCGCCAGGAACAGCAACGGCAGCATGACAATGCTTCCGCCCTCGCGTCTTTCGCCCATGAACAGACTCCACCACGCAATCTGGGCAAGATAAGAGACCGCTCCAGCAATTGTTGCCGCCATCGTTGAAATCAGAATGTCCCTGTTCTTCACGTGACCCAATTCATGCGATATTACTCCCTCGATTTCATCATCATTTAAATTTTCCAGCAAACCTCGTGTCACGGCAACCGCCGAATGCTTGGGATTCCTGCCTGTGGCAAACGCGTTTGGCAAATCTATGGGTATAACATAAACCTTTGGCTTCGGTAATCCCGCGGACTTGGCAAGTTTATCCACGATAGAATTCAGCCTTTTATTATCAGACGGTTTTGCCCCGTACATTCCAAGCACGATTTTATCGGAGTACCAGTACATGATAAAGTTCATGGCAAAAGCAAAAATCAGGGCAACGGTCATGCCTCCGATTCCGGCAAACGCGAAACCAGCCAACAGCAAAATGCCAGTTAAAAGGCCAAGCAATAGAGTTGTTCTCAGGACAGACATAAAATATTTTTTCGCTTTGAAAATATTTAAAAGATTTGAAGCAAGAGCCAAATCCTCGTTGGTTGACCGGCGGGAGCGATGATCGGTTGTTGGCAGAAATTCGGTCTGTTCGCCTTATCTTTCTAAAAATTCTTTTATTTATTCGAGAATTAAATCATTTGGATCATATCGTGGATAAGTTATAACTAAAACTTCTAATGGTTTCCCTTCTATCTTTTTTAAATAATGCCAACTATTTTTTGGAATTGGTATGAGATCACCTTCTCTTATATTTAGCACTTCATCCTCAATTACTAATTCACCTTCACCTTTTTCTACATAATAGATTTCTTCCATCTTCTTATGCATATGTTTTCTTGCTTCTCCCAAAACAGTATTATGAGCAATACTCAAATTTTCTGAGCTGTATAATTCTCTCAATAATCCACACGAATATCTTTTTGGTTTTATTTCACTTTTACTAACTTTCATCCTCTCACCATGCAAATTATGCGTTTCGTACATCTTAAATGTAACGAAGGAAGTTAGCAGTGCTTATGTATTTTTCTTGGGTTATTGCATTGTAAATCTTTTCTCCAAACGTTTCACCTTCGAAACTTTCCATAAAGTTGTCTGGCGGTTCATAGCCAATTAATTCAACCGTGGCATCCATATCTTTCACGATTTCTTTTTTTCCTATAAACTCTGGTGGAAAAGATATGAAATTTTCTTTTGATCGTGCTATGCTCAAATCACACACATTTTTCCATTCTCTTTCCCAGTAGTCTGGAACTTTTCGCCATAGTAAGCTTACTTTTGTTACCTTATTGCCAATAACTCTCGGCGGAAAGTCAAATTTGTAAGGCGGGTGAGATATTGTGTAAGTAACTGAGCCTTCAAGGAACCTCATATCAGAATACATCTCATCTTTCAAAATTCTTTCTTTTTCCGGGTTTACCATTTTACATGCCCATAACTCATTTAATCTCGAGCTCAGTTTCTTTATTTCTTCTTCCAATTTTGCCAGCTCTTTTTTTCTCCGTTCTAGTAACTCGCATGTATCCAATTTCATACAATTTATCATAATTATATGCAAAACCGTAAACTTTATATAGTTATATCTTAAATATAGTAAATATGATAGGCAAAATACCGAAAAATTCTGAAAAAATCAAAATTGACAAAAAAGATATTGAAATAATCAAAATCCTCGAAGAAGACGGACGAATACCGATTTTAGAACTATCAAAAAAAGTAAAATTATCTCACGAAACAGTTAGGTATAGATTAAATAAATTAATAAAATCCGGTGTAATTGAAAAATTTATTGTCAGAATAAATAAGAAAAAACTGGGTTACAACATTTATGCTGTTATTATGATTGCAACATGGAATTATACAAAAGAAGACTGGGACGAATTTTTCAAGTACTTGATGGAACATAAAAACATAGTTTCTGTAGAAAAGATCACCGGAAACTATGACTTAAAAATAGCTTTTTGGGCAAAAGACCCCGAAGAATTTGATTTTATTTCACATTCGATTAAAACAAAATTTTCAAAAATAATCAAAGATTGGCAAAGTTTTATTTTTACAAAACAATATAAGTGGAAGGAGTTACCTTTCTAATCGAACTTCTGGCATTATTTTTTGGCTCGCCCCCGACTCTTAGGGCTGTTCGCCTTTGCTTCGCTCATGTCTGCCGACGGCCGTTAAGCGGTTCGCTAACGCTCACCCAAGCTCCGCGGGCTTCGCTTAACGGCACGGGTTTATGGCATTTTTCACATAATTTTACTTGCTGGAGTGATGAGTATAAACCATTATTAATTTTTTCAATTAAATCTTACTTATGCTCTGCTCAATCTGTAAAGGAAAGGGTCTGTGCGGAAAGCCCTGCCCAATACTTGCAAGGTTCAATGCGTTGAAATCGGTGAAGGAAGATTTTTTCGGTTCAACGCCGCCGGCGATATTTGTTGGCAGATTTGGTTATCCAAATGTTTTTGCAGGTATTCTCGCTCCAAACTACGTTGACGATAGCGTCATCATGCTTGATTCGCCGGAACAGTGGTATCAGAAACGCGCGGACATTGAAACTATTTTAAGTTACAGGAGCCGGATGATTTACTCGAGAAGCAAGACGAACATCAAACCGAATAATAAATTCATTGAAATCCAGCAAGAGATAGTCCAGTCAAAAAAGCCGTGCGACGTTGAGATTAAATTGAAGAAGAAGCCGAAATTACAGCTGAGGTTTGACCAGATGGCCGGGGCGATACCAAACGCCGCTCAACTTGAAAAAATCAGATTAACCGAAAATCCGGCGGTCCCGAGAGTTGTTGACAAAATAGTTTCTGATTACGACTTAAATTCTTCGGAAGCCGTCGATCTGCTTTACAAACGCAAAATACCCGTTTCGACAATTCAAAAGATTTTCAGTTGCGGGTTGCTCGGCGTTAAAATCCAGAGAAAACTCGTTCCAACGAGATGGTCTATCACGGCAATAGATGACATCATCTCTCTTAAACTTCTTGAAAGAATAAAGACGTATCCCGAAATCGATGAGTATCGGTTATTCTCAAACACGTACCTCGGAAATCATTATGAAATACTGCTGATGCCTAGACACTGGAGCTATGAATTGATAGAAGCTAAATTTCCAAAATCCGTGTGGAATTTTTTTGGAAGGGAAATCGTTCTGTACAATGACTGCGAGGGTTTCGAAAGAAGAAAAAGATATGCGCAAAATACGGTAGGGGGTTATTATTCTGTCAGATTACCGATAACAGAATACCTTAGCAAGATTAAAAGACAGGCAACCGCTTTGGTTGTCAGGGAATGCCTTCCGGAATATTTTGCACCGCTGGGCGTCGGCGTTTTAAGAGAATGCTGCAGACACGCGTTTGACAAAAAACCGTTGAAATTTTCAAGTCTCGGCCCCGCTTTAAAGGCCATGAAGCAAAGATTAAAAATCCCGTGGCATATGATAACTGAAAAATCAAAATTATTGAAAGAATTAAAGGAACAAAAAACGTTGATTGATTTTTCATAAATTTATATAAATCTTTTCAGCCATTTCCTCAAAACATATTTGAAGTCCTGTGCGTAACTTTTTAAATTTCTCTTTCTTCTGCGCGTCATGTACAAAAAGTTTTTCACCCCCTCGGCAACCGTAACGCCCTTCACATAAACTGGCGACGAGACCTTGACATTTGTGTATTTGATATTATAATGCCCGACTGCAAAAATAATCTCCGATGCGATTTCATACCTGTCCGCTCTTAAATACGGATATATTTTCTTCAACGCCTCTCTGTCGAATGCCCTGAAACCAGATTCGGTGTCTCGTATTACGGTCCCGGAAATAATATTCGTGACTATGTTAAGAAAAAAATTGCCGATCTTTTTTGTGATAGGATATTTTTTTAAATCTCTCTCACCAATTACAACTCCGTATCCATTTCTAATTGCGTTTAAAAATTTCGGTATTTCTTCTGGGTTGTGCTGTCCGTCGGCATCCAAGGTTAATATTATGTCGGCATTTATTTTTAACGCATAATCAAAGCCGTCTCTTAAAGATTTTCCCAACCCCATGTTTTTTTTATGATTGATAACCGTTGCTCCCGCTTTTTTTGCTATGTCATATGTAGAATCGGTGGACGCATCGTTAACGACGATGACTTTATTCACATATTTCTTGGTTTTCCTAATAATATTGTTAATCGTTTTTTCTTCATTAAATGCTGGGATTACGGCAACGATCATCATTTTATTAATATTAAATTATTAATATTAAAAGAATTATAGAGAGGTAAGCAAACTGCTCCAAGCTTTCGCAAGGGGCTTTGTGCCTTCACCGCGGCGGGGTTAAAAACATTATTGAATTTTTGATAGCAAATTTCAACGAATCGATATTGGATTGAAAAGAACTTTAAATATGCATGCATCTAAGAATAATATTGCAACAAGATACATGTTCCGCTTGCAGTTTATAAAAATGGGGTGATACATTTGGCACTCACGAGATTTGAACGCGCGAGAATTATTTCGGCAAGGGCATTAGAAATAGCGGCTGGCGCGCCCGTGCTTATCAAGACCGATGCCACCGACCCAAAAAAAATAGCGATGCTTGAATTTGAGAAAGGTCTTTTACCCATAGAAGCTGAAAGAAAAATGCCGAAGAAACTAAAGAGCAAATAGATTCGTAAAGTTCTTTTTATATTTTAAATACGGTAAATAATTTTATGCAAGAGGTTAAAGACATAAAATTGCGGGTATTGTTCAATTCTTTTGGTGGAAAGACGATAGAGGCCGTCATTAATAAAAGGTTTGCTGCGAGTTGCCCGGGAGGTATAAGCAAAAGCGGCTATGAAACGGCGGACATTGGAGCAGAGAAGGCGATAAAAAATTTTTATAGAATCAAAAGCACGTTTCTCGGCGACTTTACGCAAAAAGAATTCGACCTGTTACTGAAAAAAAATATGAATAAACTCGGCTCAACATTGACGACAGCATTGTCTCTTGCGTTTTTTTCCATGGATTTCGATATAAGCGATGCCAAACTCTTCCCAAATATTCTCGGAAATGTTTTGGGCGGCGGGTCTCACTCTCCTCTGAAAAAACCCGAAATTCAGGAATTTCTTGTTGTGCCAAATGAAAAAACGATTTTCAGGGCGATCGAAACTAACTTTAACATATGGAGCGAAGTTTACAATATTCTTAAAAAACAAAACAAGCTATTCGGCTTGGATCCGGAATCCGCCTGCGCCGTGAACATGACAAACGAAGATGCGTTGGATTTAGTTACCGAAATAGCAAATAAATTTGGGGCAAAAGTGGGAATCGACTTTGCGGCTTCATCTATTTTTCAAAAAGGAAAATATTTTTATCACGACAAAATATTATCAAGAAGTGAGCAGATGGATTATATAATAGAGTTGTGGAAAACATATAATCTGGTTTTTATCGAAGACCCTTTGGAAGAGAATGATTATTCCGGTTTCAGAGAATTGAAAAATAAATTGAAAAAAACCTTGATATGCGGAGACGATCTCATAGCGTCTCACTTGGAAAGATTAAAAAAATATAAAAATTCCGTCAACTCTGTTATCGTCAAGCCAAATCAGGTCGGAACGGTTACGGAGTGTCTCGATGTGATAAAATTTGCGAACAAAAATAAGATTATGCCTGTGGTATCGCACAGGTCAAAAGAAACGTGCTGCTCCGTGCTTTCCAAGCTTTCGCTGTATGCACCGCTTGCTAAGCTCGGCATAGCGGGAATCAGAACAGCGAAACTGAATGAATTGATAAGGTTGTGGAACGATGCGAAAAAGCCAGTAATTAAACATTTAAATATTTAGCAGATAATGGAAGATACGAATAAAAAATTATTTAATCGATGAAAAACATCCGGTGCCTTATTCATGGGAGATAATTTTTTGATACCGAAAGAAAAATATTTAGAGCATGGCGTTCACATAGGCACGAGTTCGAATACGAAGGATATGAAAAGATTTACGTACAAAACCCTGGCAAATGGTTTAACGGTCCTGAATCTTGGAATTTTGGATGAAAGAATAAGAATTGTGGCAAATTTTCTTTCAAGATATAAAAATATATTGGTTGTCGGGAGAAAAATAAAAAAGCCGATAGAAACGTTTGCAAACGCCATAGGCGCAAATGTTGTATCCGGGAGATTTATGCCGGGCTCTTTGACGAACCCGTCTTTTAAAAACTTTTTTGAACCGGATGTAATTTTTCTTTCCGACCCGTTTATTGATAAACAGGCATTAAAAGAGGCAAAAAAAACAAGAATACCGATAATAGCACTCTGCAATACATTCAACAGCACATCGTTCATCGATTTTGTCATCCCATGCAACAATAAAGGAAAAAAATCATTGGGATTGATTTTCTATTTACTTGCGAGGGAAATCTTAAAAGCGAGGGGAAGTATAAAAAAAGACGAGGACTTTAAACTGACAATAGAAGATTTTATAGAATCTAAGTAGCGAAATTAACAGCAACGAGAAGAACCGAAAATGTCTTTAAATGCAAAAGCGGGTTTGAGCCAAGTAATTGGTTGGCTATTTAAGTTTGATTATTAAACAATTATTTGTTCGGTGAGCGATCATGGAAAAATTTTTATATCGCGGCAAAAATCTGGAAGAATTGAGGTCCATGGACATGAAAGACTTCATGAAACTGTTGCCGGCAAGAGAGAGAAGGTCCCTGAAGCGCGGCCTGACAGACAACGAGAAGAAGCTGTTGAAAAAGATAAAGAAATCGAAAACGAAGTTCGTGAAAACCCATATAAGAGATATGATAGTTCTTCCCGAGATGGTGGGCATTAAAATCGGAATTTACAACGGCCATGAATATGTCAATGTTGAGATCAAACCGGAGATGATCGGTCACCGTCTGGGAGAGTTCTCACCTACGAGAAAAAAGACGAAGCACTCTTCTCCTGGACTCGGCGCGACGAGGTCATCGAAGTTTACTGCAGTGAAATAAATATAGCGAAAAACAAATATCTCCGGGTTGCTCGTTCCCGAGTCGGTAACTAAAACGGGTAGAACGCATGTTCTACCGAAGTTTTCAAAGCACCGCCCAAAACGGGAATTTACAGATATTGACTATTCAAATGGTTATAACCATGAAAAGCGCAACCTATTGGGGAATTGGATTTATAGTTGCCGGGATCATCTTGGGTGCAATTTTCAGGCTCTCGTGGGTTTGGGTTTTTTACATCCTTCCCATGATTGCAATAGGCATCGCGCTAATGGCATTCGGCGGAAGAGAGAAAAAAATTGAAAAGATTAGAAAGAAGAAATAATCGGTATCTTTGCCGCGTGCGGAGCGCACATATATAAAATCAAAATTAAATGCCAATTAGATTGCGGCATTGGGAAAGTTTGAACATTATTTTATTTTTTTTCAAGGAATGTCACCATTAAAAATCGCCGACCCCGATCGGCGGAGCATGTATTTTATCTAAACCCGTGGCCGACGATTTCAAACAAGCAATAAAGGTTCTTTGTTAATTATTTAAACATTATGAATAAAGATTTTGTTATTGATTAATATGGAAGAGATTATCGCAACGACAACGGATTTCGTGCCGGGCTATAAAGTAAAACGGGTGCTTGGAGTTGTCAAGGGAAACACAGTGAGAGCCAAGCACATCGGCAAGGACATCGTGGCGGGCCTGAAGAACATCGTTGGCGGCGAGATTCAGGAGTACACAAACATGCTCGCAGACGCGCGACAGGAGTCATACAACAGGATGATAAACGAGGCAATCAAACTCGGGGCAGACGCGGTTATAAATATCAGGTTCATGACCTCGCAGACAATGGCGGGCGCCGCAGAGCTTTTAGCCTATGGCACCGCTGTCAAGCTAAGCAAAGGGGAATGAGTATGCCGTACACATTCGAGCCGTCGGGAAAGCACGCAAAGGCTTATTCAACGCTTTCGATATCAACAAAGGACGCGGTTCTGATTTGCAGGGTCATTAGAAAAAAGAAGCTGAGCACCGTAAAGCGGTTATTAGATGACCTTATTAACAAAAGAAGAACTGTTAATAAAAGATATTATCCAAAAGTCGTGTCCGAGATTAAAAAGCTTCTGAACTCATGCGAAAAGAACGCGGAATTTCAGGGAATGGACAAGGAAAAATTATTTGTTTACGCCTCCGCCCATAAGGGCGTTAATATGAAGAGGCCGCGAAGGAGAGGCGATTTCGGTTCCGGGATGAAATCAACGCATGTCGAGATCATTCTGTCCGAAAAACCCAAGAGTTGATGCTCATGCCAACAAAATTGAGAAAAACGAGGAAGATGCGCGGACACACAACGCATGGCTACGGCTCCAAGAAAAAGCACAGGGGAAGGGGAAGCAAGGGCGGAAGCCATTATGCCGGCAGTCATAAGCACCACTACGTAAAAATCATGAAGTTCGAGCCAGAACATTTCGGAAAGCACGGATTCTCTTCGTTGAAGAAAAAAGGGAAAACAGTTAATGTCGGAGAGCTTGAAAAACTGACAAGCGAGAGCGAAATAGACCTTGCGAAGCTTGGCTATGCCAAACTGCTTGGAAAGGGAAGAGTTGGAAAACCCCTGACCGTAAAGGTCGCTAACTTTTCAAGGCACGCAAAGGAGAAGATCGAAAAGGCCGGGGGAAAAATCGTCAGCCCGTGAATCGATTCTTCAATAAACGCATTGCCCATCAATATCCACCCCTCAATTACGAAACTTTTTGCCGACCGGCTTTAACCCAACTCCGATGCCCCGAACCTAAACGCGATGATACCGAGCGTATTTTCAAAAACGATGTTTTTATTATTTACCGCCAAAAATACTTCATGGTAAAACTCCCGGATGCCTTGATGAAGCCGGACGCCTACGACGAGAGGGTTGAAAAGATAAAGCTTGTGCAGACTCACATCTCATGGGTTTTTCTCACGGGAAAATATGCATACAAAATAAAAAAGCCGGTAAACTTCGGTTTTCTGGATTTCTCAACGCTCGAAAAGAGAAAATTCTACTGCCAAAAAGAGCTGGAGCTAAACAGAAGGCTATGCCCGGACATTTACATAGGCGTTTTGCCGGTCACAGATGACGGCAAAATAAACGGCTCGGGCAAGGCGGTGGAGTATGCGCTCAAGATGAAACAAATGCCCCGGGATGCGTTAATGAGCAAGCTATTGGATGAAAATAAAATAAACAAAGGAATAATTGACAGAATAGCAAAAATCGTCGCGGACTTTCATCGCAATGCAGAAACGAATAAAGAGATAAGCAAATACGGTTCAACGGAGACCATAGAATTTACATGGAATGAAAATTTTGAGCAGACCAAAAAATTCATTGGAAGCACGATAACATACCGCGTTTTCAATGAAGTTGGAAACCGCGTTAAAAAATTCATTGGCAATAATAAAAATCTTTTTGAAAAGCGCGTAAGAGAAAACAAAATCAGGTGGTGTCACGGCGACCTGCACTCTGGAAACATTTTCATTGCCGGCAACAGGATTTGCATATTTGACTGCATAGAGTTCAATCCAAGACTCTCATGCATAGATACATGTTCGGACGCGGCTTTTTTCTCAATGGACTTGGACTTTCACAATAAGCATGACCTGTCAGAATATTTTGTCGGGCAGTATGTCAAATACGGAGGGGATAGAGAATTGGCAAAACTCCTGAACTTCTACAAGTGCTACAGGGCGTATGTGAGAGGCAAGGTCACGTCGCTTAAGTTGAATGACAAAACCATAGACGAAGAAGAAAAGCTGGAAGCGATGAAAACGGCAAAGAAATATTTTGAACTATCTCATGGATATTCCAAGTCATTAATGTCAACTGCCGACCGCCAAAACGTATAACAAATAAGGCAGCCGAGCATATTTTCACGATTTCTTAAATTCTTTCTGCAATATTTTTAAGTTGCCGGGAATACAAACAAAGCACGAGAAATAGATGCCCGCCAATTTCACTACTCCAAAACCTCGCTTTTTCTTATCTCGGTCTTGGAAATAGGGTAGAGTTTCTTGCACCGCTCCTTTATTTCTTTGCAGATGTCCCCGAACAGCATCGCCTTGATGAAGTCGTAGAATCCCTTTTTTGATGCAATGTCTTTTATCACTTTATCCATTGTCAAGATTGCCTTATTTTTTACCGAGCGGTTAACCCTTTTCGAGAAAAGCAAAAGCCCCTTTACCCTTATTTTATGACCGTCTTTTGTATTCACAACGACATTGTTGTCAACTCTCGTAACTCCAGGCCTTACTATGTGCGACAGATATTCGCGAAGGCACTCGTGACCCACAAATTTTGATATCGCGTTGTCGTTTTCCATCTTTTCAACTTTGAATGACACTTTAATATAAAACTTCGAAAAATCTTTTGTCAGCTCGCTGAGATTTATTTTGACGACTTTGTTAACCATATGCTTATTATCGGATACCAATGCCTTGCCAAGAACAACACTGCCAAATGCTTTTGGCGAAATTATCTGGCACCAATGTTTTTTTATCATAAAACACCTTAATTTTTGTATTTTTATCTTTTAAAATTTTAACTCATCGCCAAAAATCGGGCTCATTCGTGGCCTTAAAGGCGGTTAATTATTATTATATAGAAATCTTTATAAGGTGAAGTGGCATGGCGTTCCGATGAAGAGAACGGTCAAAGCGCGTGGCCAGCGGTTTTCAATATCGTAATTTATTGTAGTTCTGAAGACGGGGTGCCACTTAACTCATTTGGCGATAGTTGGCCGGAACTCTTGCCACGCGACATCTCGCGGGTGCCATTTTTGAAATTTACAGAATTGCGAAATATTTAAAAAAGTTTCTCTCGTTATAACTTTATAGTGAGTATATGAATTCGTATGAAAAAACGGCGTTTGCGCTGAACATTATTTTGTTGGTGATAATTATAGCCAAACTGATGGCATTTTGGGCGGTTTCGTCGGTCATATTAATTATCGTATTGATTATACTTTTGCATAAAATGAACTTCGACAATGCCGTTGAAGATGTAAAAGAAGATTTGAAAAAAAGAAACTCCGCGATCGACAACACCATAAATCAGGTCGATTCCGTATCAAAAAGCATTTTAAGGATTCGAAACGATCTTAGGAAAATATTGTTTTCTCTCGAACAGCGGTTAGAGGCGCAAAGAATTAATAATGAAATTGAAATGAAAAGAAATTACAGAGAGCTTGCTGGAAAAATCATTGACATCGAGAATAGAATGAACTCCGAAAAAAAGATGCTGACAAATTACATTTCGCATATCGAAGAAAATATGAGAGAGAAAAGTGAACTATGATATAAAAAATTTTATCAAGAATGTTTTTAACTTTGTCGGCTGGAAGTTTCCACGCGAGAGCGCGAAGATGAAAGCCCGATAGCTATTTATAGTTTTTTCGCTTATAATTATGATGAACCTTCGGGACGAGGGGGATAGCCCGCTGTGGTGCCGAAAGGCGACGATGAATCGGAAGCTCCGCGCGAAAGCCGTGAGCAGTTTACTGCCCGTTCGCACTGTTTTTAAATTTGAACAGGAGGGTTTTTATGAAAATTGAGGAAGCAATAGAAAAATTGAAAGAAAGTAAAAGGGGATTTAACCAGACTTATGACCTGATTCTAAATTTAAGAAACATCGATCTTAAAAAACCGGAAAACAGGATATCAAAAGAGATAGCCCTGCCTCATGGAAGGGGAAAACCCGTTTCTGTGTGCATATTTTCGGACAAGTTCGGCATTGGAAAGAGCAAGATAGAGGAAATGGCTGAAAACAAAAAAAATGCGAAAAAACTCGCAAAGCGATACGACTTCTTTCTTGCCAGCGCAGACCTCATGCCGACGATAGGCAGGATTCTCGGAAGGTATCTGGCGCCAGCGGGAAAGATGCCGCAGCCGTTTCCGCCAAATCTTGCAAAAGAGCAGATAGAGGCATTGTCAAAGAGAAAAGAAATGTCGATAAGAGTAAACCTGAAAACTTCTCCGCACATTCAGGTTCCGGTCGGAACAGAAGGCATGGAGACCGAACAAATAAAAGAGAATGTTGACACCGTTTTAAAAGAGGTTATCGATGCGTTGCCAAAGGGCAGGTCCCAGATAAAAAATATCCTGCTCAAAAAAACCATGAGCAAGCCGATTAAAATAGAGGTTGGTTAAAAATGAAAGTTGCCGTTGGTTCAAAAAATCCCGTAAAGCTGAATGCGGCAGAGAACGTGATGAAAAAAATCTTTGGAAATTTTGAACTGATGCCCGTTGATGTTGACTCTGGCGTAGGTGACATGCCAATGAGCGAAGAAGAAACGATACGCGGAGCCACGAACAGAGCGGTAGAATCCGTTAAAAAAACCGGTTCGGATTTGGGCATAGGCATGGAGGGCGGAATCACGGAAAAGCTTGGAAAATATTTTTTGGTTAATTGGTGCGCCGTGGCGGACAAAAATGAAGACGTTGCGATTGGATGCGGCACGCAATTAGAACTCCCAGACAATATCGTTAATAAAGTTCGCGAAGGCAAAGAGCTGGGCATCGTAATGGACGAGATTACGGGAATAAATGACACGAAACAAAAAATGGGTTGCATAGGCATACTTACCGGCGGTTTGACGGACAGGCAAACGGCATGGGAAATCGCGCTCATATACGCAATGGCAAAAAGACTGGCACCAAAATTTTACAAGTGATTGTCATGTTAAAAAAAGATAAACCAAAGGAGGTTGAAAAATTGTCAAAACTTATAGACGATTATCCGGTAATAGGGATAGTTGACATACATAAACTTCCGTCCAGACAGATGCAAAGCATAAAACAAAAGTTAAGGGACAGGGTAAAAGTAATTGTAAGCAGAAAAAACATAATTATCAGGGCATTGGACAAGAGCAAGAAAAAGGAATTGAAAAAGCTCAAAGACAAAATTACCAGAGAACCGGCGCTAATATTAACCGATATCAATCCGTTTAGGCTGTATAAGGTTCTTAATGAAAACAAATCGCCGGCCCCGGCAAGGGAAGGCGACACGGCACCAAAAGACATCGTTGCAAAAGCCGGCCCGACTGAGCTAATGCCGGGTCCTGCCATAACGGCACTGCAAAAGCTCAAAATAAAGACGAAAGTCGAGTCCGGAAAAATCTCAATTCTTTCGGATTCACTCATATGCAAAAAGGGGCAGAAAATCACAAAAGAGATCGTAGATGTTCTTGGCATGCTGAAAATAGAGCCGATGGAAATCGGGCTTAATTTGTCCGGCGCATGGGAAAACGGAATAATCTACGACAAAGACACCCTGGCGATAGACGAAGAAGAATACAAAAATAAGATTTGCTTATCGGTAAAAGAGATGATTAACCTTTCCGTTGGCATCGGGTATCCGACGAGAGAGACGATAGAAATCATGATTCAGAAGGCATACTACGAAATGAAAAATCTCGGGATCGAAGCAAACGTAATCGAAAAGGACATCATTGAAGATTTGTTGGCAAAGGCAGAATGCAATGCGGTCTGCTTGGAAAGCGTTGCCAAGATTTCTTAGATGTATTGGTTTTTAATAATTCTAATATTTATACCTTCCAACAAATTATAATTTATGTTAATTCTCGTCTGCGGGCTTCCGGGCACGGGCAAAAGCACTATTGCAAGAGAACTCGCCGCGCATATGAGAGGCAAAATTTTGCGCACGGATGAAATCAGGAGAGAATTGTTCAAAAACTGCACGTACGAAGAATTATCAGATTCGAAAAATAAAATCATGTTTGACATTGAAAGAATAATAAACGCGCGGAAAAATATGCCAAAAGATGTCAGAGAAGGATATCAAAGATTGATAGAGAAGCAAAAGAAAATGGTCTATGACGCTCTTTTTAAAAAATTATCAAAGTACTTGGAAGAAAAAAAGGATGTTGTCATCGACGCGACGTTTTACAAAAAATCTTTGAGAAAAAAGGCGAGGGAAATTGCCGACAAAATCGGAACCGAATTTAAAATTGTAGAATGCGTGTGCCCGGAGCGTGTCGTGAAAGAGCGGATAGCAAAGCGTACGCGCGATGTGTCTAACGCGGATTTCGAAGTTTATAAAAAAATAAAAAAAATATATGAGCCAATCGAAGAAGAGCACATAATTGTTAATATGAACCAGAGCAAAGAAGATGCGAAAAAAGAGGCGATAAGCAAACTCGGAATTTGATGAAAAAATCGGCGTTACGCCTTCCAATCTAATCTTTACTGAAAATCGCTATCAAAGGTCCGGCATGGCGTTTCAATATTAAGCGTTGCCAACTTATAAATGCCGTCTAAACTATTTTTTCCAGTTCTTTCATATTCTTTATCCAGTGTACCGGCTCCCCTTCGATTTTGTCATTTATCAAAACCGTTTTTATTCCCATTTCTTTTGCCGGTTTCAGGTCATTTTCCCACGAGTTCCCGACAACTATCACTTCGTTTCGTCCCAGCCTCAATTTCTTCAACACCTTTTCATAATATTTTTTGGACGGCTTCATTTCTTTGACAATGTCCGGCGTTATCAAAAACTTGAAATAGTTTTTCCAGTCACCTAAAATTTTGTTTAGTTTCGCGTTCAAGTTTTTTCTGAATTCGTCGCTGGCGACCACGAGCTCGTATTTTTTGCCCAGTTTAGATACAACCTTTTTCACGTCTTTTTCGTGTTTCAAATCCTTCAGGACATGAGCCCAGAAAATCTTCAGCGACCTTTTTGCAAGATTTTCCGAGCGTTTGGGGTCGATGCCGAGCCGGATTAAGGTTTGTGTTGTTATGAATTCTCTTTTCCTTTTCTCCGGGTTTTTTGCATCGTATTTCAGAACGTTGTCTTTGACTTTTTTCCACATAGCCTCTATTTTTTCGGATTTTTTCCCCGTTTTTTCTTCGAGAAACTCGAACTGTCTCTTGTACGCGTCTGCGGGGCACGTCTTGTACAACGTGCCGTCGGCATCGAATATTATCGCCTTGATCATGCGCATCATCTCTTCACGATTTTATAACGCCGCCATCTTCAACGTTCTTTTTAATCAGCGCGTTTGGCCCTATAACGCAATCATTCCCAATAAATACTCCGGGCATCGTGCTCACTCTTATACCGAGCCTTGCTTTCTCTCCGACAACCGTGCCGAACGATTTCAGTCCCGTGCCGATTTTCTCGCCCTTCACTACCGATTTAATTTCCCGCCTGTCTAACCTGACGTTGGCGGTTATTATTCCTGCGCCGATTCTTGAATTTCTCCCGATTATGGAATCACCTATATAGCCGGAGTGAATATGAACATTATCCTGAATTATGCTTCGCGTCATCTCGCAATTTGCACCTATGACAGCGTTATTTTCTATGTTCGTGTAGTCTCTTATTAAACTGTTGTTTCCTATCACGCAGTTATCTCCGATATAGCAGTTTTTTAAAACGGCGTTCTCAAGGACCTTTGTATTTTTGCCCACATGGACCGTGCCGTCTGTCACGACGTTTTTTGATATTTCCGCCGTTTCGTCGATCTCAGATTTCAGAGAACCCCACAGGCTTTTTAAAACGTTAAACAGGTTCCATGGATATTTCAGGTCGCATGTCTCTTTGCCCGCCATCACAACCCTCGCATCATTCTCTTTCATATATAATTGCAGGGCATCTTCAAACGCATACATATGCTCCTTAACTCTTTTGTAATAATAGAAGAAATTTTTCGGAACCAGATAGATTCCGACGGCTTTTATGTCAGATTTCGGTTGTTTCGGTTTTTCGGTTATCGAGACAGCCTTATCTCCGTCAACATCGAGAATCCCGTAAAGCCATGGTCTGTCCGTCTTTCCGCCGAGCAGGACCATTTTTGCCCCGGTTTCCATCGCTTTCTTGTTCATCGGCCCGGCGAAATTTTCTATATCAATTCTCTCGGCGTTTAAAACGAAAAAATCGTCTTTTATCAGATTTTCGGCACAAAGTATTGCATTGCCCATTCCCATTGGCTCTTTTTGCACGACATATTCCAGATTCACGCCAAGTTGCGAGCCGTCTCCAATCTCGTTTTCTATGTCTCTTTTCGGGCCCTGAACAATTATTATATCCTTAATCTTTGCTCTTTTCAATCCTTCCAGAGTCCATTGGATTATCGGCTTTCCCATTATTTTAATCAGCGACTTGTGCCTTGAGTTCAACGGCCAGAATCTTGATGATTCGCCTGCCGCGAGTATTATTGCCTGCATATATTTATTAAGTTCTTTATGAAGTTTTTTATAATTGCATGGTGTGCGGTATTTTCATCTTGATTCAACGGATTGCCCTGTCAAATTTTTTATAATTACATCTGCGAGTTTGTCAGGGTCGTAAACGATTTCACCGGATTTGACCAAAAGGTCTCGTTCAATAAACCTTTTCTCGTCAATGCCTTCGTTAATTTCAACGATTTCATGAACGTTCAACTCTTCTTTTTTGTACTTTTCAACCCTTTCTTTTTCCGGGACAAAATTATTATAAATAACAAAATCGAGCGGCGAGCCGACGTACCTTTCCATCTCGTTTGCAAAATCCAAAACCGAAAAACCGTTTGTCTCGCCAATCTTCGTCATGGCAGGAACTATGAGAATTTTTTTTGCCTTGCTTTTTTCAAGCGATTCTTTTATTCCACGAGGCAAAACGCATGGAATCAGGGACGAATACAAATCCCCGGGACCGATTATGATTAAATCGGCATTTTCGATGGCGTCCAAGACCGGTTGATACGCTTTAGCTTCTGGCTTCAGGAAGATTTTTTTAATCTTTAAGTTTGGGTCATGCGCCTTTGGAACATCGATTTCGTCTTCCCCGAAGATTTCTTGACCATTTTCCAAAATTGCCACGAGATTTGTTTTCTCGATCGTGGCGGGCAGGCATCTTCCTTTAACCTCTAAAAATTCGTGAACGATTTTCAAAACCTCTTCGTAATCTTTCAAAACATATTCTAAGCCTGCGATGAACGCATTTCCAAAGCTGTGTCCCCTGTGGCCATCGCCAAATTCTTCGCGGCCGAACCTGAATTTGAAAAGTTCTTTTTTCCATTCTGGCGCCTCCGACAATGCCAAGAGATGCCGCCTCATATCCCCGGGCGGCAGGACGTTGAAATCCTTTCTTAACTGTCCGGAAGAGCCTCCGCTGTCAACCATCGACGTGACAGACGTTATGTCTAAATCATATTTTTTGAGCCCTTTCAAAACCGCGTTGGGCATGGCGTTGCCGCCGCCCATTGCAACAACTCTCATAACATCAGTTTTCTGTTCAATTTTAAAAATGTTTATGTCTTGAAAAAGAATAATGAAGCCCTCTGGTGATGAAATGAATAACCACTCCGTAAACGATGTGGCATCCATTTCAAACGCAAAAGATACCACCCCAGCTAAAACAGGGAATAACATACGGCGTTCGAAAATGAAAAAGGTTCTGGCTGGCGGATGCTTTAACAGAATCCATAGAGGTCATGTATATTTCATGAGTAAGGCGAAGTCGTTTGGCGATTATTTGGTAATTGTGCTGACAAACGATAAAAACAACAAAAAGCCTTACGCAGTCCCGGCAACAGAAAGAAAAAGGAATCTTGAAAAGCTGAATATAGCCGACAAGATTATTATCGGGGATCCTACAAATTTTTTGAAGGTTGTTAATGAAGAAAGGCCGGATATAATCGCATTGGGATACGACCAAAAACTTCCGAGCAAAGAAATTGAAAAACTCGGAATAGAAATAAAGAGAATTGAAAAGTTCGGAGATTATAGCAGCAGCAAATTAAAACAATGCGGGAATTAGGGGCCGTCCAATAAACAACCCGAATAACTTTAAAAGCCACTCTCATGGAGCGGCGCACACCGCAATTAGGTTTTTTTGTCGCTCGCCACATAATTATAATCGCCTAACTTAATGATCATTGGACAAGCCAGCTGTAATCTTTAAATACTATTACTTTCAATACATATTTTATGACAGATATAGGTATTCCAAGATGTCCGATATGCGGTAATTTGATGGTAAGAGTTGGCAGCGAATGGACATGCATCGTTTGCGAGCCTTTCGACGAGATGTGATTTTTCTTTTTCAATTTTTTGTAAAATCGCCATACGAACCTTTTGCACTCATTCATTTCCTTCCATCAAGTTATTGACAATTTTTTCGGCGTCAAATTTTTCAAGGTCTTCATATTCTTGCCCGACGCCCAGAAACATGATCGGCTTTTTTATCGCATGGCATGCCGATAATGCTGAGCCGCCCTTCTCGTATACGTCCGCCTTTGTCAGTATTATTCCGTCAACGCCGACGGCATCGCAGAATCTTTTTGCCTGCTCAACGACATCGTTTCCGGTAAGCGCATCGAGAACTAAAATCTTGATGTCCGGTTTGTTGACCCTGCAGACCTTCCTCAATTCGTCCATCAAATTTATGTTGCTATGGCTTCTCCCGGCCGTGTCGGCTAGGACAACGTCGAAGCCGTTTGCCCTCGCATGCTCCCTCGCATCGTATATCACGGCTGCCGAGTCGCTTCCGTATTTTTGCTTGATGACATCAACACCCAGCTTTTTTCCATGAGTTTCCAACTGCTCTATCGACGCCGCCCTGAACGTATCTGCCGCGGCAATCAACGGCTTAAAACCCCTTCGCTTTAGATAGTATGCCAGCTTGGCGAGGCTCGTCGTCTTCCCGCAGCCATTGAAGCCAACGAATATGATGGTTGCCGGCCTTTTCTCTTTTTTCGCACTTTCGATGATTTTTTCTATTTCAATAGGTTTTTGATTAAGAATGCCGAGCAATGAGTCCTTCAAACTCCGCTTTATTATTTTTTCAACGCTACCGCGCTTTACAACTTTTCCGACAAGGTCACTCTCCAGTTTGTCGCATATGTTTTCCGCAACATCGTATGCCACGTCCGACTCGATGAGCGTGAGTTTCAGGCTCTTTGCGACGTTTTCTATGTCGCTTTTTTTCAGTTCCTTTTCGGTGATGCGCCCGAAGAGTTTTATCTTTTTCTTGGCCAGAGGTTTTTGTGCTTCAGTTTTCGGTTTGACGATTTCTTTACCCGCTTTCTCTTCGGCGCGCTTTTCGTAAGACATTTTTTCTGTATCCTCTTTTGCGACGGGCTCCAATTCCTCTTCCGCCTTTTTCGAGAACCTTTTTACAACTGCGCTCAGTTTTTTCTTTAATGAGCCAAACATAAAATCACTTAATAGAATATTTTTTTTAACTTTTTAAAGCAAAGAGTTCGATCGGGCACGTTTGACCGGCCGGCCATGTTGCGACGTCCCGTGACCGTAAACTGCGATCGGAGAACCGAAGAACTATGGCGGTCAATAACATATCCCGCGGGCATGCGCTCTAAAAACATTTGAATCTTTTTATTGTTCCATTCCAAATAAGTTAAATATGACGAGAATAAATCGCATTACGATTCAGGGCTTCAAATCCTTTGCAGACCGCGTCAGCATCCCGTTTCCGCACGGCTTCAATGTCGTGTGCGGGCCGAACGGGTCTGGCAAGTCGAATGTCTGCGACGCCATCATGTTCGCTCTCGGGATTTCTTCCGCAAAGATTATAAGGGCAGAAAAACTTGTAAATCTCATTTTCCACGGGACAAAAAACAGAAAGCCTTCAAAATATTGCACGGTTTCATTGTATTTGGACAATCGCGATAAAAAACTTCCATACAGCGATGAAATAAAAATCACGAGAAAGGTCATGGGAAACGGGCTCTCCGTATTCAGGCTCGACGGAAAGGTTGTAACCAGAAGCAAAATCCTGGACCTGCTCACAAACCTTCATCTTTCCCCGCATGGCTATAACATAATAATGCAGGGCGACATAAACCGCGTAATTGAGATGTCAAATTTGGAAAGAAGGGAGATCATCGACGAAATCTCCGGAATATCGGAGTTTGACGAAAAAAAGAGAAAGGCCGTTGCGGAGCTGGAAAAGGTTAAGATGCATATAGATGAAATACGAATAGTGACAGAAGAAAAACAGAAACTTATGGAGAAGTTAAGAAAAGAGAAGGAGGATGCAGAAAAGAGCGTCAATCTAAACAACGAAGCGAATAAAATAAAGGCATCGCTCGTTAAAAGCGGCATGAAAGAAATGGAGAGCCACTTGAGCGAACTCAATGATAAAATAAAAAAAGAGATGGAAAAATTCGAGGAATTGAACAGACAATTTGAAAACAAGCAAAAAGAGCTCGACGAAAAAACGAAGAAAACGAAGAAAATCGGCGACATGATAATACATAAGGCAAGAGATTTCGAATTAGCGAGAAAGATGGACAAAATCAAAACAGAGCTGATAAGAAAGAAAGACAAACTCAATATGAATGAAAGAGAGATGATGAGAAAATATGATACTATAACGAGATCGCTTTCTGGAATAGAGGGTGTCTTCGGTTCCGTTTCCCAATTGATTGAAATCCCGACAAAATATTCTGTTGCGCTAAAGGTCGCCATAGGAAGGCACATGAATGATATCGTCGTGGAAAACGAAGACGTTGCAATAAAGTGCATCACATTTCTGAAAGAAAAAAAAATCGGCAGGGCCAGGTTTCTGCCTTTGAACAAAATAAAGTCGCGGAAAGTTTATCTGAAAGACAAAAAAAATATTATAGACCACGCCGTTAATCTTGTAAAATTCGATTCGAAGTACGCGAACGCGGTAAATTACATCCTTGGAAATAGCGTTATAGTCGAGGATTTGGAAAAAACAAAAGAAATTCATGAAAGCGTCAGGATGATAACGACCGACGGCGATATAGTTGAAGCGACGGGAGCCATGATCGGCGGTTATCACGGAGAGTGGGACAGGGAAAAACAAATCATAAAAGAGAATCAAGTTCTTAAAAAGGAAATAGAAAAATTAGAAAACGAGCTAAATGAGTTAAAAGAACTGGAGAAAAAGGAGAAGAGGAGCATTGAAAGCATGGGAAAAGACAGGGAAAAGATTGAAAATTCTCTTGAAAAACTGAGAAAGGACGTTGACAAACTATATGACCAGAGAGTTTACGCACAGAACAGAATAAACAGGCTTAATATCGAGAAGGCGAAAAAAGATGCGGAAATAGAGAATCTTAAAATGGAGATGGAAAATTATAAGACGGAATCATTTTATGATTATAAACCAGAAAAACTAAGGTTGATGTTAAAGGATGTGATGAAAAAAATCAATGAGCTCGGTCCAGTAAATATGAGGGCGGCCGAAGAATATAAAATAATAAGAGTTGAATTCGACGAGCTTAAAAAAAGAATGGACACGCTGACGAGCGAGAGGGATTCGATCCTCAAAACCATCGACGAGATTGAAAAAAAGAAATATGAAAAATTTAAAGAGACGTTGGATATAATCAATGCCAATTTCTCCAGAATTTATAATGACCTCATGAACGGAGAGGCTAGACTGAGATTGGAGGAGGAAGGCAATATTAACTCCGGGCTTATAATAGAGGCGACCGCGAATCACAAGAAAATATTAAACATAGACGCCATGTCCGGCGGCGAGAAGACGCTCACGGCGCTCGGGTTCCTGTTCGCCATACAACAATACCATGCGTCGCCGTTTTATATTCTCGATGAGGTTGATGCCGCCCTTGACAAGGTCAATGTGAAAAAGATAACGGAATTTATAAAAAAATACTCTAGGAAAACACAGTTCATAGTAATAACCCACAACGATCTCACAATAAGAGAGGCCGACAATGTTTTTGGCGTTTCGATGGAAAACGGGGTTTCAAAGATATTTTCGATTAAAATGCCGGACGAAGCAAAGGGTGAATGAAATGGAAGCCAAACCGAGCGATGAAACCGGGCATAGAATAGATGAGCGAAAATTGATAAAAACCATTATAGTCGGCTCTGACTTGGAAGAGGTCATCGCGAATATAATCGAAGAAGAAAACATAAACCCGCGAAATATAGACATAGTAAGACTTGTAGATGCGTTTATGGATTATCTTTATAATTTAAAAAGATTCGACTTCAGGATTCCGGCCAGGTTTATTCTGGTGGCGGCAATACTGCTGAGAATGAAATGCGAAGTCGTTAAGATAAAAGAGATGGAAACGAAAGAAGAACGCGTTCCAGACATCGACGTCAACGTTCCGCTTCTCGATATGCCCGTCGTGAGAAGACCTAAAAAAAGGTTGACGCTCAGCAACCTGATAGATGCGCTCAACAAGGCGATCGAGTTTGAGGAAAAGAAAAAGAAGAAAAAGATTCAAATCCATAGAGCGGTTGAAGCATTAATTGAGCCGGAGGAAGATATAGAAATCAGAATAAAAAAAGTTTTTGACGAGATAAAATCAAGGCATATAGACAGGTTCTCTCGGCTCGTCGAGCATTGGGAGAAAAAAGAAATCGTTGACAAATTCGTCCCTTTGCTTCATCTTTCAAACAACGGCTCGGTAATCTGCGAGCAGAAAGAAATGTTTGGCGAGATTTATATCAGTGTTTGCGAACGGGGTTAAGATTTCGATTATAAACCATCTAATTATCGTGTGTTTCATGCCTGTATCAGCCTCTTAGACCGTTCCTCGCGCTCAATGAGCCAATCGCCATTAAACGCATACCTCTCAATGCTTAAAAAACTAACAATCTCTCTTCTCGATTTCTCCGAATCCCCGCCATCTCCAAAGCATCTCGCTTTTTGCTACCGACCATTTTTATTTATTTCCGACGCAATTAATATCGAATATATGAAATACCCAAAACTTACGGAGAGAGAAACGGAAGAAATAATAAAGTTGCTGGAGAAAGGACTTCCGCGTAAAAGAATTAGCGCAATGCTTGGTATACCCTATCATCAAGTAATAGAAGCGGATCCAGAAAATAGAAGAAGAATACGAGAGAAACAGAGATCGTATCGAAAAGAGCTTAAGTACGGGGGAATAGATTATTATCTTGAAATATTTAGAGAGATATCTCTCCTGAGTAAAAATAACGTGTACTTTGAAGATAGTTTGTGGAGTTTTTTGAAAAATCCATACAGCATAATTATAATGTCCATCGAACCAGACCGCGAACTAAAATTGAGAACAATAAAAAAATGCGTTGGAGAAGAATGCAATGGAGAAGACGTTTTTGAAAGAGATTCTCATGACTACCCAAAACTTACCGGTCATCTGAGGAGACTTGTAGACAGAGAATTGGTCGAATGCAAGAGATATGGAAATACAAACGTGTACTCTCTGAGTGAAAAAGGAGAAGAGATTTACAGAACTATAAAGGAGTGCTCTGATCACATAACTAACCGGCTCTCCAGAAAAGAGATAAGGGCCTCTATCGAGAATTAAATGAACGCGCAGATAGTTATACCAAAAGACCTCAAAGCATTGGTTACGTTCTTCGGCCTCCCTTCTCCAAAGCCCAATAAAACTCAATATAAGACCTGCTTAAACCCAATTTTGGGGGCAAAATACAAGAACCTTCACTACCGAAAAGTATTTAAAGTTTTTGATAATCAGATATATAGTAGGCGATTGTTGTGACAACAAAGGATTTGATAGTTGTGGATTTGGAGCTAAAGGAAAGGGTTTTGAAGGGCCATGAGACAGAAGAACCTTTTATCCAGCACAACTACGGCGTAAGCGAAGAAAAATACAAAGAAATGATCGAAAGCGGAAGATATGAGATTTTATTTGAATATGATTAAAGGACCACGAACTATATTTTGGATTGGACCGCAACCGTCGCTGGGCGTTCCAACATTTTAAACAAATATAAAAATAACAAAAAAAGGTTGAGATTATCTCAACTTTTGGACATATTTGTCCACAATGACTTGAACGTCGAGGAAATGGGCACGGTCAATGGAGCCGAAATCCATAAACGGCTCAAAACCGAACAAAAGACCGGGCCGAGCAATAGTAGTGTAAGGAGTGTCTAATTCTTAAAAAACTTATCTTTAGTCTTCTCAAGTTAAAATACTCAATCTTTCGTCATTTCTTATTGTCATCCAATCAATTGGATGACTAGGAGGTGAGATGGAAAAAAATGGATACGTGTATATCATCAGTGACAAAGAAGGCGGTATTTCTAATCATGGTCGCGATGGCATTTCTATCATTTGCGGGCATGGTAATGGCAGGAGATATGGAAACATGTAAGAGGTGTCACTCAGATGTCGTAGAAAATTATACAGAATCTCTGCACTATACTTGGCGTGGCGTGGAAGGAGAATACGCCAAAGGTGCCGGTGCGGACTATGGGCTGAGTGTACCCAAAGGATGTTACAAGTGCCACAAACCATTGCAGAACTGCAGCTGTTGCCACGAGATGACCGGAGACTACGGGCACTTTGGGGAACTGACCCCTAACGAGAAGTGCATGAAGTGCCATAAGAAGAGACCCGGACCGAACTACATGGGCATGCTGGCAGGATTTAAAAAAGAAGGTCCGCATGCCGATGTGCATTATGAGGCCGGGATGGAATGCAAAGACTGTCATGGCGGCGATGAGATGCATGGAACAGCCAGCAAAGCGCCGAATGAGAGAATGGCTGTAGAGGTGAGGTGCGAGGACTGCCACATCGTAAATGGAACCGCGCATGAAATACATAAAACATCGGTGGACTGCGCCGCATGCCACAGCGGTTGGATGCAAACCTGCAGCAACTGCCATCTTGAAACAAAGAAGATAGACGGTTCGAATACGGACGAGTTCTACCTAATCGTAGGACATGAGGGCAAGATAGTGCCGGCGTATCGTATGCAAAAGACCTACAAGAATGTGTCAACGACGGGATGGGTAGAGAGGACGCCTCACACCATAACTAAAGATGCGAGGGACTGCGCCGAGTGCCACGAGAACAGGAATAATATACTATGTGAGGGATGCGAAGGAAGAATAATGATAGAGGGCGGCCATTTCATAACAGACGAGATGAGAGAAAGGATTTTGACAGCAGAAATGCCTTCTGAAATAGAAATGCCGACGCCGGAAGTGACGCCAAAACCGCCGGGCTTTGAGTTAGTATTTGCAGTGATAGCGCTCATGGTGGTCGCGTATCTTGTAAAAAGGAGCAAGCGCAGAAAAGATAGGGATTGAAGTGAAAGCAAGAAATCTGCAAAAGTTTTGGGGCGTTCGGTTTTTTAGCCCCCATTTCCTATTTTTTAAGCCATGCCGAGATGATGGCATGGTCGCGGAAGCGGAGGGATGAATCCCTGAAAGAGACCCACGACGGGTTGATGAGCCCTTTGCTTTTGCCAAAGGGAATGCAAAAGAAATGGCTGAAAGGCCAGATGGGAGGTGATATAGAAAAAAA
>Ga0190306_1000043_pt1 | contig 51093 bp, 44 predicted proteins | sample 48700734_MG_FD_161657 | JGI IMG/M metagenome (GOLD analysis project Ga0190306, IMG submission 161657) | Hydrothermal vent sediment bacterial communities from Southern Trench, Guaymas Basin, Mexico - 4870-07-3-4_MG | ecosystem: Environmental > Aquatic > Marine > Hydrothermal vents > Sediment ... | reverse complement strand
AGAATTAGGCGGTAATAAAAATGTGGTATCTTTAATATTCTGATTTGGCATTCCTGCATCAAAAACAATTAATTTTACATTATGGGTCGAAACATTCTTTATAGTAAAATCTGTTCTAGTTTCAAATTCGCGAATGCAGGAAGAAATTAAAGAACCAACTACAACTATTAAAAGTATAAACTTTTTCATTTTCTTAGAATTAAGTTTGTTTATCTCTCAGCATTATAACTTTTAGTTAATAATGCTGAGAAAATAATTAATTACCAATATAAAGCGAATAATTCATCAACATCAGCATCTGTTACACCTGAAATTTTATGATTTTTGATTTCATTCCGTAAACTGCTTAAACCATACGAATTACGAAGAATATTATAATTGATATAAGATAAAGTATAGCCTGTTATTAAGTCATTAGGACGATTTGCCCCCCAAATTGTTCTTTGATTAACATTATCAATTAAATCAATAAAAATAGGTGAATATTCCCATGTAACAAAAATAGGCCAGGACTGTTTTCCCGCTTCATGGTTATAATCTATTGCAGCAGCTCCTCCAAATCTAGCGCCCATTGTATGGTACTCGTCGTTAGTTAATGCCCATTCAACAGCAGTAGCCCAGCTTTCGTAAATGGTTTTTGATGTTTGCCAGAATTGGATATTCCCTATGTACTGCGAATGGCTCTGATGGCCAAGTTCATGGGCTGTAGTTCCGAAAATTTGGTTCGTTGGTTTATAACTGCCATTTTCTTTTCCCCATACTTGAATATCCGGAAAGATACCTGATGAACTCCAATCACCCCAAAATACACCAGTGCCTTCGCCATCTCTATAACATATTTTGGTTTTACTGCCATCAATTAAAATAGGTCTTCTAATTCCTAAATTATTGCCATAAAAATGTTTATATGCTGCACGGTGCATGGTGGCATACATGATAGATTCGCCACCTTTAATATTCAAATTCCAATTTCCTCTCTTTTTAGTACCATTATACCATGCCTGTAAAATCATGCCATTTCTAATATCATAATGTCCTCTTTCCCATTTAATAGCATAGTTAACTTTATACCTGAATTGACAGGTTTCGAAATATCCATTTGCATCTGTCAAATCTCTTTCTATATGCGTAAACCAACGGGCATGGACACTGGTCTGGATAAGGGGAATATAGCTGCCCTGTGTTGTTGTATACTCATAGCGATATACCGCTCGTTTGCATTGTTCTATAGGTGCTATAGTTTTTTGTTCCATTGGATATTCATCGTCTTCACCACAATTATAATATTCCCAATGGTCAAATACCTGTCGTGAAGTTGTTGTGCTACCTATCAAATTATCCCAAACTTTTATAGTTCCCTTCGGTGTCCATTTAGATGGCAATAAACCCTTTGTGTTCTTTAACCCATTTTCATTTTCTGGCAAATTTCCTGTTAATTTTACCGATTCATATTCCAAATCAATTAAAAATTGATTCATTACAGGTGAACTTTTTAAATTGGCATTGTCATCATCAGGAATATATACTTCATAGAGTAATTCGTGTTGAATACTAGGAATATTATATCCAATTGGAACAACACAATACTGCCAGGTTATTGCATTTTCAGGCAACGATGAGTCATGGTAATAAGTACCTAAATTTTTAATTTCATAATCCAATGGAAAATCGTATAAAACCAATATAGTATCCGATTTAAGCATGCCCCACTCTTCTTCGTTATTGGGTAAAAATCTCATATACGTATGAGTTGGTTGGATATCAACATCCGGTGTTTTTAAACTGCCAGATTTCAAATTTGAATATGCCTGTTTCATGTTTTTAAGTGCATAAGGGTCTTCTAATTGCTTGCCTAAAACTATTAAACCTTCACTTGTCTCAACAAAGCTTTCTTGTCTTTCTGTATCATCAAGGTTAAAATCTTCTTTTTCACAAGAAGTTAATACAATTGTAAACAACAATGTAACTCTAATTAAAAATTTAAACTTTTTCATGTTAAAAGATTTAAATTTATTTTTTAATTGATTTCCTACTCTTTCGATTTTCGGTATCCTTCTGAATGCATATATGGACAAATTACGTACTGTAACGTTGCATGAAATTAATAAATAATTTAAACAAACAAAGCTTTTAAGTTAAAAAGTTATTAAACTATAACCCATTGTGCATTTAAGTAATATTAATGTATTGAATAATGGTTAGCGATGTTATTTTCTAGTTAGGCATAAGGCGTATCCCACTCATAGATATATGTATATTACTTGATAATATGACATAATGTATTTGCCATCGCTTAAAAGCAAAAAAGTGGCAGTTCTTCCTCTCAGGCATCGCGCCTGCCACACATTTGCTTTTTTTTGCCACTATACGTTATGCAGAATCATTGTCAGTCTGACAGTTAGTATGTTATTATTATAACACATTCAATGGTATTTTGCCAAGTTTCTTATTTAAAATGGATTGGAATGGTGTTTGCTTTATTTGACTTGATAAAAAACCAGTCTTGAGCAGACTGGCATATTATAGATTACTTCGAAAAGTGAATCTTTGTACTTGAGACCACAAATATACTATTTTTCGGATAAATCCAAAATCCGCCTACAAGTTTGTTCATGATTGTTAAATAAAGTATTAATTAATAAACAATTAGAATGAACAAACATTTAGTAAAATTTTACCCAGTGGATAATGGAGACACTTCCCTTATCAAACCAAAAGACAAGATTACATTATTAGTTGATGTGAACATTCGTGAAGGAGAAACGAATAGTGATGGAAATGACATTTTTGATGTTAAAAAGGATTTGATTGAAAGTATTGAAACAAAAGATGGCAATTATTTTTTGAATCATTTTATACTTTCACATGCTGACGAAGACCATTGTTTAGGATTTGAAAAGAACTTTTATCAAGGTGATTCTAAAGAATACGGAGAATCAAATCAAGAGAATGAAGAGATCATAATTGATGAATTGTGGGTAACTTCATTAATTTTTTCGAATGGTTTATGTTCTGATGCAAAAGCTATTAAAAAAGAAGCTAACAGAAGAATTAAACTTATTGAAGAAGATAGTTCTGAAAAGGATGATTTTGGTAATAAAATCAAACTCATTGGGTATGATGGAAATGAACGTTATGAAGATATACCTAACCATATTCCTGGCGAAATAGTTGAAATTGGAGATTACTTAGAATTATTTATTCATGCACCATTTAAGGCTGATTTAATTGAATCTCGAGCCGAAAAAGATAGAAATTCAAGTAGTATTGTCTTTCAAGCAAGTATAAAAAATAATAGCTACGATACTACACCAATCGCAAAATTATTTTTTGGTGGAGACGCAGACCATTATCGTTGGGAGAAAATTCTTAAAATAAGCGAAGAAAACAATAATGAAGAAAAATTGGAATGGAATATTCTTTTGGCACCACACCATTGTTCTTGGTCATTTTTTAGCGATGTACCATACGATGACGAAGAAAACCAAGAACCTCAGGATTATTCCTTAGAATTCTTAGATTATGGTTTAGAAGATGCGAAAATAATAGCTTCATGCAAAAAAATTAAGAAAGAGAAACCCAACCCTCCGCATGATGCAGCTAAGGATCAGTATGTTGACAAATTAGATTCAAAGGATAACTTTTTTAATACTTCAGTTCATACAAAAGAGAAAACACCAGAGCCTATCATTTTTGAAATAGGAAGTTCAATTGAAATGCAAGAAACTAAAAGTGAGAAAAAGCGAAATGCAGCAAAAGAAATGGCTGAAACAGGTGTAGTAAAAAAACCTTGGAGATTATAGATGTATAGTATTGATTCTGATATAGAAAAAACTCTTAAGTTTTTTCCAAAGTTAAAAAAACAAGAAGGAAAATTGGCTATAAGCGGTGAACTTGACATAGTTCACCCTAAAGCTGGTTTTCTGGACACATATGAAGTATTAATTGAGTTTACTAAACTATATCCCAATTGCTTTCCAAAGGTTACAGAAACTTCAAAAAAAATTGAACGAGTGCCTGCAAGACATGTAAATGAAAATGATACTCTTTGTATGGCTGTACGACCTGAAGAAATCTTATTGTGCCGTAGGGGTATAAAACTTAAATGGTTCATTGAATCTGTTCTTATTCCTCATTTAGCAAGAGAAATTTACTTTGAAGAAGAAAAGAAATACCCTTTTGGAGATTATTCTCATGGAATAGATGGACTTTGGGAATATTTTATGGAAAAATTTGACTCCAAAGATAAAAATTGGATAATAATAGTGCTTGAAAAAATTGTCAATAATGAATTACCTAAAAATAATGAAGACTGTTTTTGTGGTAGCAAAATAAAATATAAAAAATGCCACAAATATCAAGTAAACCAATTTTTATCTTTTGAAACAAGTTATTTAAGTGATGAAATTATAAATCTAAAAACAAAATTATGAATTTCAAATACTATGACATATTATCATTTTTAGTTCCTGGGTTTATTATTTACCAGTTGATTTCTTTAACCGTTCAAGGGTTACCAAATGTGGAAATAATACCAAGTTTGGCTATTGCTTTTGTGATTGGTTATTTTGTTAATGCTGTTTCCAGTTGGTTGGAAGATATTTTGTTTTTAACGTTTGGTGGAAAACCATCAGTCAATTTACTGAAAGGTAATAACATTAAAAAGGTGATTTTTCATGAACAAAAAAATGTTATAAGTTTACTTAAAAAAGAAGTTGAACAAGACGATGACGAGAATAGAATGTTTTCTGTAGCAATGAGATATGCAAATCAATCGGAAAATGAAAGAGTAGAAAATTTTAACGCAATTTATGCTTTTTCAAGAGTATTGCTTCTAACATTGCTTATTGTATTCATAATTTTGACTTTAAAGTTTTATGACAACTATTTGCTTTATGTGATAATGATACCGCTTATTTTAATGTCTTGGCAAAGATGTAAAGAAAGAAGTTATTATTATGCTAGAGAAGTACTTGATACTTATTTGAAGTTAAAGAACGAATAACCTTCCCTTCATTAAAAAGCACTTTGGCAAACTCACGTTTGCCAAAGTGCTTTTTTAATCCTTCAGCTCTTTACTTGATTGATTAAAATGTGCCCAATGCCTAACATTGCATCATACAACATAAGGGTTGCAGACGTTTTTAGTTAGTTTTTTGCAAGTAATTGGCTCCGCCAAATCTGCGATTTGACTAATTAACTAAAAAAAGCTAAATTTGTGTCTAATCGCATATGTGGCTCATTGCTATTTTGATAAGTAAACTTTTCAAAATCCCTTACTATTCATAGTGTGCCGAGAAGCAATGATTGGCAAATAAATAAGTTCATTGCATGCTGTAATTGAGATGGTGGAAACCAATTGTATGGTTGAACCACCGAAGTCGTCTTGCAGGAGGAGGCTTCAATCCGCCCAAAGGTGCTTTGGTAAAGAGCCATGGTGCTGAGCGTTTGGGAAAGGTCACACCATGAGTGTGATTAGGTATTGATAAAAGAGATGAACGAAAGTGAACTGCTGAAGATGTGTCGAGAAGTATGTATATAATAATAAGAAACTACACCACCTAATAATTGAAAAGTATACCACTCAAAATAATTATTAACAATCTTTGAGATTTAATTTCAAAGTTCGAACTTTCCTTAAATTGGCGATTTATTGTTGCCAATATTTGACGATTTACTTTTGCGAAAATTTGACGATTGCAAATTACTGCTTACAAACGGTTCGCAAATATATTTCAGAACACGAGTCTGAAATAAAATGATATAGAAAATTATTTAGAACAAGGCTTATCCTTTAAGCCACAGTACAAATCCTACAATTGCCGTAAGTCTGTATTAACACATGATATAGAAGAAATAAACTCTTGTTTGAAAAAGAATAAAATGCTTATCCGTTAAATTCCCCAAGCTGATTTTTACAACAGATGATTTTCTTTGTTTGCCCCTTACCCTAAAGGGAGCAAAGAAAATCAATTACTCCCTTTAGGGTAAGGGGCAGATTAATTGATTTTCTGTCTGTTATAGTCCGCTTGGGGAATTTAACGGATAAGCTAAAGCATAAAGAAAAAATAAACAATGGTATGCGAAAACAGATAATGAAAAAAATTGACATTTTCAATTACCTGCAAGAGAAAAGTTACTTGATAAGCTATTCTACTGTTTGTAATTATATCCGTAATACAGAAAAGCAAGGCAAAGAAAGTTTTATAAAACAATTATCATCCGGGTAAGATATGTGAGTTTGATTGGTGGGAAGTAAAAATCTATATTGACAGGAAATTACAGACATTGAACATGGCTGTATTTACATCGGCATATAGTAATTCTAGTTTTTTATAATTTTTTTAGCGCCTATTCGTTAAGGCACATGCTTTATAACCGCGTGTTTAGCTTGCGTTTTTTATTTTTTTTTCAATATATTTAGAGCTCATTATTCTAAGTACTCCCATATAATCTAACTTAAATTCAACCAAGTCTCCTACCTTATATTTCTTTTTATTTTCGTCAAGGTCAATTACAATCATATCGGAACTTGCACCGGCTAATTTTAAGCTTTTGTCAACTAATTCAAGATGGTCTTTTCCTACGTCAAGAAGACCTAAGTCAATAATTGCTCGGTATGATGTTTCTCCAATATTAGTTTGATCAAATTCAAAACTTTCACCTTCAACATTTGTCCCAAATTCGCCCGTAGGAACAATGGGTTTTTCTATTAATTCTATTATTTCAGAATACAGACTAAATACATCAGAGTGCATTTTTTTTAATTTTATATTATTATAAACATCAGTTCCAAGAAATAATGTTTCGCCTACTCTAAAATGATTAATTCCTTTTGGTAAAAGGTTTTGAAAAATTAAAGGTATTGTTACAGAAGAACCACCGGAAACATATGGAATTTGCTTGTTAAATTTTGCTTCGATTAGCTGTTCATATAAACTTAATTGTATTAATTTGTCCTGATTTGGTAAAATACCATATAAACAAGATAAGTTCGCACCAATTCCAACAACTCTAATATTTTCTAATTTAAAAATACTTTCATAAAAATCTATGAAGTCTTCGCCTAATACTCCTTCTCGAAGTTCACCAAGCTCAATCATTATTATAATTTTATGAGTTTTATTTTGTTTTTTTGCTTCTTTCGATAAAAGTTTAATAGTTTCAATTTCTGTATTCATACTAATATCTGCGTATTTAACAACACTTGATATTGATCGTTTTGCAGGAGGTTTAATATAAATAGTTTCAATTTTAGGATTGATTGATTTAATTTCTTTCAAGTTTGACACACGAGAGTCGCATATTTGATCTATGTCAAATTTCAATAGTTCTGTTAAATATATTTTATTTCCACTTAACAATTTTGACACAATAGACCATTCTATCCCATTCTTTTTAAAAATAGTATTAAGATAGTCGAAATTTGATTTTAGTTTTTTAACATCTAATGTTATAAAAGCCATTATTTTATGTTTTTTAAATTATTATTCGTTTAATATTTTTTGGCAAATGAGCTAATACTTCATAATTAAGTTTATCGCTAATATTACTAAAAGCTGATACTTTAATTTCTAAATCGTATTGCTTGCCAATTATTACTACTTCGTCGCCAATTTTAATGTCTGGAATACCGGAGATATCTACCATAAACATATTCATATTCACGAGGCCAATTACAACACATCGTTGTCCGTGAATAAGCACTCTTCCTTTATTGCTTAACGAACGATTATATCCTTCTGAATATCCAATAGGTATAAGTGCTACTTTGATATCAGATTGTGCAAGGAAAGACATTCCATAACCGATGAATTCCCCTGTTTTTACATCTTTTATTGACATTATTACACTTTTCCACTCCAAGATTCTTTGTAATAGATCTGTTTTATTCTTTTTGTTTTGGATATAATGTATAAAAGTTTCTGAGCTTGGCCAAAAACCATATTGCATTATACCAATTCTTACTAAATCCATTCTTGTTTCAGGATATACAAATGAAGCGGCCGAATTTGCTATATGTCTATATTTGGCGACAATACCTTTTTCGTTAAGAATAAGCAACATTTTTTTGTATCTCTTTATTTGATCTTTTATCCTTTTGTAATTCGAAATGCTTTCAGCACCTGCAAGATGAGTACAAAAACCTTCTACAATAAAATTTTGTGGATTTTTATTAATAATATCCGACAATATTAATAATTCGTTCAAATTTAAGCCCGATCTATTCATACCTGTTTCTACTTCAATATGAATTTTTGCTTTAATTTTAAGTTTCTGTGAATAATGTAAGGCTTTTTGCAATCGATTGATATTGAACACAAAAAATTCAAATCCCTTTTTAATAGCATCTTCTATATTTATATCAGCAATCCAGCCCATTATCATTATAGATGCCGGAGTTGACAGGCATTTTTGAACTCTTGCAGCTTCATTATAATCAAAAACCGAAAAATGATCTATTCCTTCATTTTCAAAAAGGGGAACAATTTGTTCTATGCCATGTCCATAGGCATTAGCTTTAACAACAGATGATATTCTTACATTTTTCCCAAGTTTCTTTCTTAAAAAATTTATGTTGTTTTTTACAGCTTCTTTATTCAAAGTTAATATTGAAGAGTTATTCATTATTATAAGTTTATTTTTGCATAAATATCATAAAACATATTAATACCTGTTTCAATAATATCATCAGGGAAATCAAATTCCGGATTATGTAGTGCCGGTTGATTTACCCCAGAACCTAAACCAAAGAAGCCTGTTTTGTATTTTTCTGAATAGTATCCAAAATCTTCTGACCATTTAAATGGTTTTTTAAGATATTCAATTTTATAATTATTTTTTTTTGATACTTGTTCTATCAACGAAATGCATTTATCGTTATTAACAGTAGCAGGAAAAATTTCATTATAGCGTATATTGTAATCTAATTTTTCTTTTTTGCAAATGTTTTTTATTATCAGTTCTGATTTTTGGGTTAACAGTTCCATATCCTTATTTTCAAAAGCTCTGAGTGTTATTCCCATTTCAGCTCTACCTGCAGAAGTGCCGAAAGATATTTCACCCATTCTAACATAAATAAAGCTTAGTAAACTAAGGTCTTTAAATTGCTTTTTATCTATTAATAAATTATTTAATTTACTAATAATTGAAGAAATTGCTATTGCCGGATTTATTCCATTTTCGGGTTCTGCTGCATGAGATGTCTTTCCTTGTAACTCAATTGTCATACCTTTAGAAGCGGCTGCAAAGCTTCCCTTTTTCAATATAATTTTATGTTTTTCTATCCCCGGGATATTATGTAATGCAAAAATATAATCGGTTTTAATGTTTTTAAATGCAGAGCTTTCAACAATATCTTTTGCTCCCTGTTCAATTTCCTCGGCAGGTTGGAAAAGTAAAACTACTTTTCCTTTTTTTGGACGATTTTCTGCAATTTTTTGTGCAAGACCACAAATAATAGCCATGTGTCCGTCATGTCCACACGAATGAGCTATTCCCTTATTCACAGAACTATATGGTAAATCAGAAGTCTCTATTATTGGCAGAGCATCAAGTTCAGCTCTAAACATCAATGTTTCTCCGGTTTTTTTACTGCAGAAAACAAATGCTTTTCCTGTTTTACTTAGTGTAATAATTTCATCAGGCTTTAATGTTTTCATAAAACAAGAAATATTTTCTGAAGTTTTATATTCATTATTAGAAACTTCCGGGTTTTGATGTAATTTATGTCTTAATAAAATTACATCTTTTTTTATAACCATAATTCTTGTGATTTATTACATTTTAGAAAATATAAAACCTAACTAAGCATTGTGAACATATAAATTTAAATATAAAATTGTAAATAATATGCATATGTATGCTTTTATTTATTTAATCGCATTTCAATATACTTACTGCTAAATCCAACTTTCTCATATAAAAATCTAGCTGGATTTTCTGGCTCAACATGTAATGCTATACTTCCTTTTGCCAAATCGATGGTTTTTTTCATTAACATTTTCCCGATTCCTTTACCTCTATGATTTTTGTGAGTAGCAATATAGACTAAAATATTTTCCGGAATATAATCTTTCATTCCGGTTTGATTAACTACTACTATACCCGATATTTCATTTTCTAAATATGAGACTAAAATAAAGCCACCAAAAGAAGTTGTTTCTTTCAATGCATAATTAACCGCTTTTTCTATGTCTGATTTTGGGTCTCCATATTCTTGCAAGTTGTCAAATAAGAAGTCAATTAAGCCTTCTTTTTCTTTTGAATTAGGTTTGTTCTTTGTGTTAAATACTTTTGTTTGAATCATAAATAACTTTCTATTTTAATTAATAAATCCTATTCATTATAATTTTTTTTTTTGAGATATGCAAACCTTTTTCCTAAATTCCCACTAACGTCAAAATTAATTGTTGATTATTAGTTGTTTGTAAATTCTGTAATTTTTCATTTTTTCTCCTTTCTTTTGCTTATTTTTCTCGACCTTAGCTAAAATATTCAACGGAATTTTTTAGTAGGGGGATTGAGTCTAACGTCAAATTTTTGTTCCATAGCTGTTGTTTCTTTCCAAGGAATAGCAATTTGATTTTTTATACCAAATTAAAACCTAAAAAGTGTAAACTATGTTCCTTTAACTTTGTAAACTATCTCCCTATATCGTACCTAATTCTTTTATTTTATTCTTTTTAAATAAGCATATTATTGAAAAAATGAGGATATCTAATAATATGAATAAAAATAAATTCAAGTATTGAAAGATTTAATGACGATAAAAAACTTTTATCGCCTTTTTGAGTTTAATCAATATGTTTCAGTTAGCTAAAAGAAAATGAATAATTATTTTTGGTGTGTTTTAAAAGTAAAAAATCGTTGAGCTATATAACTATATACAGTAACAATTATTGTTGTGAAAATTTTTGAAACAGTAGCCCATATTTCTAAATATTCTACAAAGAATTTTAGTAAGATATAATTTAATAATATAGAACCGCTAACAGTTAATATATATCGGCTTAGTTGTACTCTTCCTTTTAATATAGAACTAGAAAAAGTAATATATTTAGCAAATAAGAATCCTGTAGTAAAAGTTATTGGAAAAACAAATATAAATGCTGCAATATGTGGACTGATTGCAATAAAGCCTAAATCGAGAATTTGTTTATCGAAAACATAATTATAAAACACGAAGTACAAAAAAATATCGAGAGTCATATTTAAACCACCGGTAGCTCCATAACGGAAAGTTTCTATTGGAATAATGTTTTTGAATGGAGTATAAAACCAGTTAATTGTGGAGTTAATTATATTTCTAATTTGTGTAAATAATATCATTTGATTTGTTTGATAAATTGAATTAATATACAAAGATATTTTTTTTGTAAACTTTTAATCATTTTTTTTTGAATTTTAGAAATATTTTAATATTTGGTGTTTATTATTTCTTTATTATCAGAAGTGTTCCATTCGGGTTGTATATTTGAGTGATGTATATTAAACTTACTTAAAATTGTTTCTATTTCGCTAATAATATTGTCGAATTTTGATATCTGTATATCATTAAGTAAATCTATATGAGCTTCAAATATTATTTCGTTTTCGGTAAGTTGCCAGATATGTATATGATGAATGTTTTTAATATTTTCTATATTGTTTATTTTTTCTACTATTTTATTGATATCAATATTTTCGGGAGTAAATTCCATGAAAATTTTTAACGACGATTTAAAAATCCCCCAACTATTGTATACTAAATATATGGCAATAATAATTGTTAATACACTATCGAACCAAAACCAATTCAAATATTTAATAACAAAACCACCAATTAGTACAGCAATTGAAGTAAGCATATCGGTAAAAAGGTGCAAATAGGCCGATTTTATATTCATGCTATGTTTTGCATCCTTTTTTATTAAAAGAACGCTTAATCCGTTTAAAAAAATGCTTAATGCTGCAAGATATATTACAATATCTGCATTGATTTCGGGCGAAGAAAATAAGTTTTTTATTGCCTCAACAAATAGAATTATTGCAATAATAATTAAAGTAAACGAATTAATAAATGCTGCAAATATCTCGGCTCTTTTGTATCCGAATGTTTGTTTCGAAGTAGATTTTCTTTTCGATAGTTTATTTGCAATATAGCTGATAGAAAGTGATAAAACATCGCTAAAATTATGACTTGCATCAGAAAGTAAAGCTATACTTCCCGAAATTATTCCTCCAATTGCTTGGGCAATTGTAATGGCAATATTTAAGATAATTGTTATACCAAGGTTTTTGTCAGTTGCGTGTTGGTGATTATGATTATGTGTCATTAGATATAGAATTATTTATTCTCAATTGTTCAACAAAATACAATATAATTTTAAAGAATTAATTATAAGTTGTGTTCAATAAAGTAATTTGACATTAAAGAACTAAATCCTTTTATGCAAATTTATTGTTTATTTCAAAACTTAAGTTGGTTATCATTAAAAATTTATCAACAATAATTATTGAGGCTTATATCTATTATTCCATCGGGAAGCATATTGTCGGGGATATAGTTTCGTTGTAAATAATTTTTGTATCGTTGGCATTCCGCCCAATTTCCTCGGCAGTATAAATCAACCCAGTCTTTTATTATTTTCCCACTTTGGTAATAATCTATAATGGGGCATTCGGAGTAATATTTGCATTTATTTATTAGTATGTTAATTTTCTTGTAATTTTTTTCTAATAAAGAATATTTCGATTTATTATGTACAACCATTGCCGGATGGCGTAAAGGGAGAATTTGCATATTCTTACTGATTAGTAATTTGCCAAATAATTTAGGAAATTCGTGTCGGTTAGGAATCGGCAAATCAAATTGTTTAAGTATGTATTTAGTAACATGATATCCTAAAGGAATTAATATTTTTGGTTTTACTATCTGAATTTCTTTTGCTAAATAGTTGTAATAACAAATATCTAATTCCTCTGCTCGAGGTTTACGGCAGTTTGGCAAGTAGCATTTAATAATATTCGATATATAAACATCTTTTCTCGAAATTGTAAGTTCATTAAACAATTTGTCGAATATTTTTCCCGAAGGACCAATTAGCATTTTGTTTTCTTTATCTTCTATGTGTCCTGGAGCTTGAGCTATAAAAAATATCTTTGCATTTAAATTACCTTCGCCTTTAACGGCATTAGTTCGTGTTGTCGATAAACAACATTTCTTGCAGGTGATAAGAGAGTTATTAATATTGTTTATTTCTAATTTATCCATTTGAGTAATAATAAAAGTAAAAATTAAGACTTTATTATTATTTTTAAAAGTAATATTTTATATTTTTATATAATATTAAATTTATTGATATGATATCGAAGATAGTAGATTTTTTTAAAACTGAGCTGTGGCGGATGCAATCGTCGGATATGCCTAAATTTAAAGCCATTGCTTTACGACAAATAAAAATTCTTGTTTTGTCTTTTCGTGGGTTAAAAGAAGATAAAGTAAGTATGCAGGCTTCTGCTCTTACTTTTTATTCTTTATTGTCGGTAGTTCCTGTTGTAGCAATGGTTTTCGGAATTGCTAAAGGTTTTGGATTTGAAAATTATGTTAAACAACAGTTAATAATTAGTTTGGGAGACAAACAGGAAGTTCTAGATTGGGTATTAAAATTTGCAAATTCGTTTTTAGATAATACTAAAGGAGGTTTTATTGCCGGAATAGGTTTAGTAATATTATTTTGGTCGGTAATGAAAGTTTTTGGGAATATAGAACTTTCTTTTAATGCAATTTGGCAAATTCGTAGACCTAGAGTCTGGTTTCGAAAATTTAGCGATTATTTATCTATGATATTAATTGCTCCGATATTAATAATATTATCGAGTAGTGCTACGGTATTTATTACAACAAGTGTAACTCAAATAACTCAAAAAGTAGAGCTGTTGGGTATGGTAAGTCCTTTTATATTTTTTCTGGTAAAATTAATTCCTTATGTTCTTATTTGGTTATTGTTAACTGTTATATATGTAGTAATGCCAAACACAAAGGTTAATTTTAAGTCGGCTTTGGTTGGAGGAGTAATTGCCGGAACAATTTTTGTAATTGTTCAGTGGTTATACATACATTTTCAAATAGGGGTATCGCGTTATAATGCTATCTATGGAAGCTTTGCTGTGTTCCCATTATTTATTGTGTGGATGCAAATTAGTTGGTTAATAGTTTTGTTTGGTGCAGAAATTTCGTATTCGAATCAGAATGTAGAAAAATACGAGTTCGAATACGATATTATAAATATTAGTAATTATAACTATAGAATAGTAACATTATTATTAATGAGTTTGATTGTAAAGAACTTTTCGGATAATGGTATTCCTTTATCGGCAAGTCAGATTAGTAAAAAACTAGGAATTCCGTTACGACTTGTAAGAAAAATTATTTACGAGTTATTAGAATGCAGAATATTGTCGGAGATAAATATAAACAACAGTAAAATGAAACAATATCAACCCGCATTAGATATTCATAATATTACAATCTCGTATATATTAACAGCTCTCGACCATAATGGAAGCGATTTTGTTTACGCTGCTGATTCAAAAGAACAAGAAAAGATAAAAATTATTTTTGATAATTTTTATCAAAAAATTGAAAATGAAAACGGCTCTACTTTATTATTGAACTTGTAAGACAAAATAATAAAAAGCTTATATCTTTGCAAAAAAAGATTTGGATAAGATAGATAGTTTAGCAATAGAAAAAGGAGAGAAGTTACCTTTGGTTGAAGAGTTTTATTCTGTTCAGGGAGAAGGCTATCATACAGGTAAAGCAGCATATTTTATACGTATTGGTGGTTGCGATATTGGATGTAGTTGGTGCGATTCGAAAATAACATGGAATCCGGAATATCATCCTTTAGTACCTATTGAAGATATTGTAAATAATGCACTAAACACAAAGGCTAGAGCAGTTGTTGTTACAGGTGGCGAACCTAGTTTATATAATTTGGCGCCATTAACTTCGAAACTAAAAGAAAACGGTATCGAAATATTTCTCGAAACAGCAGGAACAAATCATTTAACAGGTGAGTGGGACTGGATTTGTTTATCGCCGAAAAAACAAAGTCCACCCGTTAGTGAGATATATAATGCTGCCGACGAGTTGAAAGTAATAATATTTAGCGACGACGATTTCGAATGGGCAGAAGAAGCCGCTAAGCATGTTGGTAAAAGATGTAAATTGTATCTTCAGTCGGAATGGAGCATGTATAAAAATAATATTAGCAAGATTGTTGATTATGTAAAAGAGAATCCGAAATGGAATATATCTTTACAAGCCCATAAATTTATGAATATTCCATAATAAAAGACAAAGCTCAGGAAAAAGAATTCAGATAACACTGATAAAAAGGCTAATACAAAAATAACGATAAAGAAGCATTTCTTATTTTATAGGAATCACTATATAGAAATTATAATTTTTTGTTAAATTGCAGAAAATCTGTTAATTATGAGACATTATAGTATAAAAAAGGTTTTATCTACATTATTAATATTAATATTTTCGTTTTCTATTTCTTTTGCACAACGCCGCTTGCACTCCGATTCAAAAAGAGCAATAAAATATTATAACGAGGGTTTAAAACATTATAATTTATTTGAATTTCCGCTTGCTATCGAAGCAATGAATAAATCTATAAAAATTGACAAGAATTTTATAGATGCATATTTGATGTTGGCAGAAATTTATATGGATAATGGGAATAATAAAAAAGCACTGAGAACATATAATAAATGCATAGAAATCGATCCGGACTATTTCCATGGAATATATTATAATATAGGCGATTTGAATTTGAGTTTTGCCCAATATACAGAAGCAAAAATATCTTTCGAAAAATTATTATCGTATAAAAGTATATCTCCCGATTTTAGATATAAAACTAAGAAGAAAATAGAATCTTGTAATTTTGCTATAGAGGCAATGAAAAATCCGGTTCCATTTAATCCAATAAAGCTCGACAGTACTGTTAATTCAAAGTGCGACGAGTATTGGCCTGTGCTTACTGCCGATGAAGATGTATTGGTTTTTACACGTTTGGTAGATAAAAATCCTAAACAAGCAAATACTAAAATTCCTAATAAAAATACTCTAGCCTATAAAAATTTTGTTCAAGAAGATTTGTACATAAGTTATAAAGATAATGGCACTTGGTCTCTTGCAGAGAATATTGGGAATATATTAAACTCTGAAAAAAACGAGGGAGCTCAAACTATTTCTGTCGATGGTAGAGTAATATATTACACAGCTTGTAGTCGAGACGATGGAAAAGGAAGTTGCGATATTTATCGATGCAATAAGAAGAATAAAAAATGGCTTGACCCGGTAAATATTGGTTCACCTGTAAATTCAAGCAAATGGGAGGCTCAACCATCAATCTCGTCCGATGGGAAAACATTATATTTTGTTAGTAACCGCTCGGGAGGTAAAGGGAAAAAAGATATTTGGATGTCGGAGAAATTGCCAAATAAAAAATGGGGTAAACCACGTAATCTGGGCGATATCATTAATACAAAAGGAAATGAGATTTCTCCATTTATTCATCCCGATAATAAAACACTATATTTTACTTCCGATGGATTATTGGGGATGGGTGGTTACGATATTTTTAAAACAGAAAGAAAAAATGATGGTTCATGGGCAACTCCTGTAAATATAGGATATCCTATAAATACACAGTTCGACGAAACCGGATTGATAGTAAATGCAAAGGGCGAAAGAGCATTTTTCTCTTCAGATAGAAATTTTGGTACTGGATTAGATATTTACGAATTTGAACTCTATAAAGAAGCTCGACCTCAGCAGGTCTCGTATTTAAAGGGAAAAGTTTTTGATAAAGAGACTCTAAGAAATTTAAAAGCTAAATTTGAACTTATAAATTTAGAAAATGGTAAAGTTGTTATGCAAGCTGAATCTGATTCCCAAAATGGAGAGTTTTTAGTTTGTATTCCTATCGATAACGATTATGCATTAAATATTTCGAAAGAAGGATATTTGTTTTATTCCGATAATTTTTCCTTAAAAGGAATTCATGAGATATCAAAACCATTTTTTAAAGATATTCCTTTGCAGAAAATTAAGGCAGGGAAAAGAATTATTTTGCAAAATGTATTCTATACCAGCAATTCGTATGAGCTCGATAATAGGTCGATTGCAGAACTTAATACAGTAATTGATTTTATGAACAGTAATCCGGGCTTAATTATCGAGATATCTGGTTATACCGATAATGTTGGAGAGAAAGATTATAATATTCAACTATCGGAGAGAAGAGCCGAATCGGTTAATAATTATCTTTCTGGTAATGGTGTAGATAGTAATAGATTGCAGTATAAAGGATATGGCGAGAATAAACCTATTACTACAAATAATACCGAAGAAGGTAGAGCTCAAAACAGAAGAACAGAATTAAAAGTTATTGCTAATAATTATAAATGATGTATTTATTTAAAGATATATCAAATCAATTTAATCTTTAATTAATTTAGATATTCTTTCTATTTGTTTTTGTTTATTAACTTCTCGCAGACTTTTTGCTGTATTTGTAAAATAATGATGAGATGAAATAAATTTTATTTGTAATTTATTCCAATCATTCATCGATTTAATTTTGTTTTGTTCGTGAAGTTCTTTATAAAGGGTATTCGAAACAGGAATAAAATCGCTTCTTCCAAGATAATCTAAATCAGAATCGCATATTATTTTTTCGAGTAAAGTATTAGGTTTAGGGGGTAATTTTGTGGCCATAATAATTTTGCCGATATTCTCTATTTGTTCATTAGAATAATTATATTTTGGAAGATATTCTTGAGCTAATTTTGTTCCATAATATTCGTGTTCGTCGTAGTTAATAATATGTCCGGCATCGTGAAATAAAGCAGCAGTTTTTAGTAATAATATCGATTCATCATCAACACCTTCGCCATAACCAATTAATTCGGCTTGATTAATAACATCAATAGAATGCTTAACATTATGATAATATAAATAACTGGGAAGCTCTTTTTCTAAACGGTCGAGAATAATCTCTTGTAAATCGGTAAATTGTCGTAAGAGATATTTATTAATAAATATTTTATTTGGTTTGTTTCCTATTTTTCTGTTTATAGAATATGCCGGTTTAATTCTCTTCAAGAAATACATTTCCATATTTCCTTTATATTTTACAGGAATTTCTCCATTATATTCGCAATTAAAATATTGTTTTACAAGCTCGTAGGTCATTATAGAAATGTTAATCATTCCTGTTTCGCTTGCCGATGCCATTCTGGTTGCAATATGAACAGTATCTCCTTTTAAATCATACGATATTTTCTTTTTCCCATGCGCAGTTGCAGTAACCTGCCCGGTATGAATTCCGAGTTTTAAATCCCAGAATTTCTTGTCTTGCGCTTCGTATTCTTTTTTAAGTGTATTCAAATATTCTTGCATTTCCAGAGCAGCAAGAACTACATCAATTGGATTTGTAATATTTTTTTTAGGAACTCCTCCGGCACACATATATGCATCGCCAATTGTTCTAATTTTTTGTATATTATATTTTTTAGTTATGGCATCGAATTGAAAAAAAATCTTATCTAACTCATCAATAATATCATTAGATTTCGATTGTTTAGCAATTTTTTTAAAGCCGCTTATGTCGGCATATAACACAGTAGCCATGGTAAAGCGTTTAATCTGTGTTTTTACGCTTTTTTTTATTCCTTTAGGTATTAGATTTGATGGAAGTGAAGATATTATTTCTTCAAAATAGATATTTTTCTGTAATATGTCTTTATTCTTTTCTTGTAGTTCTTTAATTTGAGACGAAAGTTTTTTATTTTCTCTGATTAAGTTAGCTATCCTAAAAACCAAATTTTGTTCTTGTTCTTTTTCCATACATAAAATTTGAAATATATCGACATAAGATTTTTTAGTTCATCTAAATATATAACTTTTAAAGTTGAAATTTATTATTTTGAACTAAAAAATATATAGAAAAAAAATGGCACAATGTTTCTATGTGGCTAAATCATTATTATATAAGATATTTTATTGTTTTATAATTTTCGTACAGAAAGAATTCTCAGAGCTTATTACTCTTATAATATAAATCCCATTTTTACAATTATTGTTAAATTCTGATTTTGAAGGCCATGTGATATGATAAGTGCTTTCTTTTTTATCAATAAAATTGAAATCTTTTATCGATTGCCCTTTAATATTGTAAATAGTTACAAAAATACCTGATGGTTTTTCGAGATTAATACTAATATCTATTTTCTCGGAGAATGGATTTGGATATGTATCTATATTAATATTACTGCTAATATCATTAAATCCCAGCGTTGAACTTACAGATAATTTTACGGGTATAGTATATATTTTTCCAAAATCATCGTTTATAATAATGTTACATTCGTATGTTCCATAATCGAGATTATTTGAATCAAAAAATATTACAACATTCTCTTTAATATCATTTTCAATATTACCAGATGTTTTATTTAGCGTAATCCATGAATTGCTAATAGAATTTTCAATTTCAATGTCATACTCAATATCTATATCTCCAGTTTTTTCAATAAACAATGTGTCTGAAGCATTAGTGTTTTTATTTAATTTCATAGTAATTGAGTCTTGTTCAATAACTAATCCTAACTCCTCCTTAACATTCAAAAATACTGGAATAAAGCTTGTATCGGTAGTAAGTTTATTAATAATTTGAATATTGCAATTATATTCCGAAATACTAAGATTATTAGCATCAAAAATAAATTTAACAGAATCTGTTTCTCTATTTTCAATTAAACCATCCGAAATGTCAGTACTTAGCCAATTATTATCATTTAAAATACTAATATTATAATTTATATCAATATTCCCTGTTTTTGATATTCCTAACATTATAGAATCTTTTGAATATCTATATATATCATGTTTTATAGTATCGTAATTAAATTCTAAAACTGCAGGATTAATAACATTTAATGCAATTGGAATTATTGTAGTGTTAGAATTTAGGTTATTAGTAATAAATAATTTATTTGTATAATTACCAATATCTAATTCTTTAGGATTAAAAAACAGTTCAATTTCTGATGAATCATTTGGAGAAATATTCCCGGATAAGGATGAAAGTTTAATCCAATTTGTATCATCAGGATTATTAAAAGAAATTTCATAACTTAACTCTTGGGTAAAAATATTACTAAGCTCAATAATTGATGAATCGCACAAATTATTAGGTATATTTATACTAACAGATTCGGGACTAACAGATAAAACATTAGGTTCTTGTACATTTAATAATACTGGAATAGTTGTTGTTTGCTTACTATCATCAGTAATAATAATATTACATGAATATTGTTGAGCTATTAATCCATCTGCATTTAATGTAACACAAATTGTTTCGGTATTATCTATTAAGCTACCACTATTATTATCTATACTTATCCATGTATTAACTTCAAAGTTTTCAACTTCGGCATTATAACTTATTGTTCCTGTGCCAATATTGCTAAGTTCAATATTACATGTAGTACTAGAATCTTCTAATACTGTTTTTAATATTTCATCTTCCGAGATATTCAGCTCAGGATGATAACTAGCAATAACTGTAACAGGTATAATTGTGTCGGACTTAGAACCATTATGCGAAATAATAATATTACAATTATATGTATTTTCAGAATCATCGGTATTAATTGTAGCAACAATATTATCGCTATCGTTAAAATCTAAACTTCCACTTGAATTATCTAAAGATATCCATGTATTTGAAGCTGCATTTTCAACTGCAATATTATAATTTAATGTTGTACCTCCAATATTTGAAATATTAATTGTTTCCTGATGAGTATCGTCAACATCCATTTCAATATCAATAGTATCGGGAGTAAAATCTAATTTAGCAGGAATTTTTAAAATTTTTGGGAATGTTATATAATCAATCCATGCACAATCGCTGCCATTATCTACTCCACTGTCTTTTATATATTCCCATTTAAAAGTGTGGTTTCCTGTTGTAACAGAATAACTTTCTTTACCCCAATTAATTGTTCCACTCCAACTGCCTTTCTCTACATCGTCGATATAAAATTTTAGATAATCGTAAGATACTTCTGATGAAACTTTTTTATAAAATTCTATTTTCCCAGCTTGTTCTATTTGCAATTCTACCTCTAAAACCGATATTTGATTATCGGAAATGTTTCCAGAAACAGCAGAATAAACACCTTCATATTTTTCCGAACTTGTTATTGTCCAGTTTTTATTTCCCGAATGTTGCCAATCGTAATTTGCAAAATTATTTGTCTCAAAATCTTCTATATCAGCAATGTATAATTCAAAATTGAATTCGTTATTAGTCTCAGTAACAGAAATATCTTGCACTATCGATGCATAATTACTAAGCGAAACTCTAATACTATAATTATCTTCCATAATATTGCTAATAGTATATTCTCCGTTACTATTAGTATATACAGCGTCGACAGGACAGTTTTGCAACTCTACTTTTACATTCTCTAAGGGATTTCCGCTTTCGCCATCAATAATAATACCTGTAATATTGGTAGTACTAGCTTGGGTAAGTACAAAGTTTTTTGTTACTGTATATCCATTTGCTATACTTACATTATTAATTGTTTGTGGTATGTAACCATAAGCACTTGCTGTAATATCATAGGTTCCTTCGTCTATCATTCTATGATAATCGCCTACATCTGCATCTGTAAATACCATAGAACTATCTATATCGGCATCGTGATCAGAGATTTCTATTTTTGCATATAATGGTTCATCAGATGAATTTTTTACAGTTCCTCGAAAACCATATAAACTTTCTTCTATAAGAGCTAACATTGCTTCTTTATTATAATCCCAGTGGTTAGGCAATTCAGTACTTGAGAGCATTTTTGCTTCTGATAATTCAAGAGTTATTTCTCTACAATTTTTAAAGTAATTCATATAGTCTTGTCGTCCACCAGTAATAAGGTACCAATCAGAACCATTGATTATTCCGCTTGAACTTATTCCGGTGAAATATCCGGAAGGACTGTTTGCAATAGCTAAATTGGCATATACTAAAGATGCGTATTGAAACCAACTATCGTCTACATGTCGTCTATTCCATGTATCCCACGGATAATTCATTACTTCGGCACCACTATGCGAATTACACGAGAGAGAAAAATTATGGGTATCAGCAAAATTCATCATCATTTGTGTCTCTGCTTGGTAAGCATAACTATCGGGGTGAGGTCCATCATCCGGATCGGGATAATTTCTGTTAAGATCTACTCCATTAGCATTCGAGCGTGTAGCAGAGTTTACTGTATTATCTCCTCCAGAATATGTTCCATCGGGATTTGATAGTGGATTAATCCATAATTCTGTATTATTAATTATATTTTGAACTTGTGTGTTGTTATCGTAATTATCTAGTAAATAATCAATTAAACGAAGAAACATAATATAATCAACTATTTCGTCGCCATGCATTTGTCCGGTATAGAATACTTCAGGTTCGTCTTCCTGAATATCAATATTATCCGATATTTTAGCAACAAGTACTTCTCTTCCATTTTCAGTGAAACCTATTGTGTCTATTCTACATATATCGGGGTGGTCAATTCCAAATTGACGCATCATTTCGGTATAAACCTCATGAGTAGGATATTTGTCCCAATTACTCATTTCCGATACTGTTGTTGCCATTGTTACTTTTGCCGACTTTTCGCTTGGCGTTGGTAGAATAATAAACGAATAATTACTTTGTTTAAATTTTTCTAATTGTTTATTATTAACATATGCTGTTACAATATTATCATCTATAGCATCAATCGATACCATTCTGGTAATTTTCTCCAATTCATCGCGACTAGATATGTTAAATTTAATTATATGTTCAATTTTTTCTTGCGAATATGCAAATTGAAAATATAGTAAAAATGTAAAAAATAGCAATAAATGTTTTTTCATAATAAATTAATAATATTAAAAATTTGCACAATGTAATATTTATAATACTAAAACTAAAATATTATTACACGTATATTTATTTTCGAAAATTTCTAAATCTATATAATAAGAGTTTATAATAAATATTATTTTTTAAGAAATATAAAATTAACAATAAAATAAATTATAAATTAGGGTTTAAAACTCGTCCAGAAAAAAGAATACTTCCTGTTTTATTATCTTTAATTATAAAAATAAAAGGGTGATCTATCTTTACCTTAACTGTTTCGAATGTAGCAGATGTTTTTCTCATAGTAACAGCGGTAGCAGCTGCAGCTTCTGTTCCTTTTTCGTTTACTTCTATAAAAGCTTTATGAATAACCTTGTCAATGAATAAATCTTTGTTGCCTGTCATGCCCGAAAAATCGGCTCCACTTCCAAAAGCATTTGGCATACCCATTTTGCTTAATTGTTCAGATAATTCAAACTCCGATGTAAATTTGAATTTGGGTAATGATAACTGAATTTTTTTATACTCAAATTTCTCTGTGTATTCGTTTAGTTTTTTCTCGTTTATAGCTTTTTCAACATCCATTATGCCGTATCGCTTTTTTGGTAAAATTATCATCATCGAAGCAATATTATTCTTATATGGAATTTCAACAATACGAGATAATTTGTCTTCGTAATATTTTCCTGTTATAAGTTTATTCATGTATGTTGCTGTAGTTTCACATTTCGAAAAAATATAAAATATCTCTTCTGTATTGTTTTCTTTTTCGAAAGGAGATTTCCAAGCCCCATTAAAATATATGGCATTAACTAAAACAAGTCTGGTTGAATTATCGAGAGTTTTCTTTTTTATTAGGTCTTTAATTTTATTGTTTGTTTCTTTTTCTACCCAATTATTAATCTTTATTCTCGATTGTTCGATATTGCCATTAAAATCGGTAAATTGTATCCCGGCATTATAATATTTTTTATTTATTTCAATAAAATTGTCAAGAAAATGATAGTCTTGTTGAGCCCATAGCGAATTAGCAATATTAATTTTCACATCTTTATTCTCAGAGATAATATTTTTTTGTAATGTGCTAAAATTATTATTGTGTACATTAAAATCCTTATCAAAATAAAGGGTATTACTCATTTCTTCGAGAGTATTATTCTTAGCTCCGGTATATGTCATTGCTAAAGCAGTAGAAATGCTAAATGGAGAATATATTATATTTACCGGATTAGTTTTAATTTCGGTATATAATTCGAAAGAGAATTTATTATTATTATTTACTGTATTTTGTAATTCTTGTGAAAATACTTGACCAATTATCGTAAAAGATATAATGACGATAAATATTTTTTTTCTTGTCTTTCTCATAATTTTGAATATTTAATGTTGATTATCGTAAATTAGTTAGAAAAATTCGTATAACTAATAACCAAAGTTAATATTTTTACAAGATATTTAATAATAATATATTTTGAATATAATTATTATTTTAAAATTAGTTATTTATTATGCACGATATTGAGCCGTTTTATAAGTGGAGAGAATTATATATATCATCTAATGATATTAACTCGCCATATTTTGGTAAAGAAAATAGCGAACTTTATTTTACCGATACAATTTATGAGTATTATATTCATCCTCAGTGGGATAGTTTTGGTTCAGAGACACTATATCTAAAAATAATTTATGCTAATTATAATTTGGCTTACGCAATAATAGAATTTATTGGAGAGTGGAACGATTTGTTATATAACGATATAATGAACCTTAAAAGAAATATTATTGAAGTATTATTAGCAAAAGGAATTAATAAATTTATACTTATTGGCGAAAATGTTTTGAATTTTCATTCATCAGATGATTTATATTACGAAGAATGGTTCGACGAGGTAGAAGATGGTTGGATTGTTGGAATTAATTTTAGAAAACATGTAATACAAGAATTTTCAAATGAAAATATCGATTACTACATAGTTTTTGGAGGCGTATTCGATAATTTTATTTGGCGAACTAAAAAGCCTGATAAAATATTTGTTGAAATTAATAGTTTGCTTGCAAAAAGGTTAAATGCTTAAGATATTATTGATAATTGAATTTAAAATTTGTAGGTAATAGAAATTAGATATCTCAATTATGTTACGATTTAATTTAATATTATTAGCTGCACTAACCGTAGTATCACAAAATAATCAAGATGTAATTTCTGCTACCGGAAATCATTTCGAAAATTCTAATTTAAAAATTGATTATACTGTAGGGGAAACAGTAATAAGTACAATCTCGAACGATAATATTATTTTAACCCAAGGATTTCATCAACCAAAATATGAAATTACTTCAATTAAAAAATCAGAATATTTAAATATAAAATTCAAATTATTTCCAAATCCAACCAGCGATGTTTTAAATATTGCTATAGAAAATGCCGACAATCAAGATTTATTTATCGAACTTTACGATATAAGTGGAACACTTTTATTAAAGAAAAGAATTATTAATTCTACTCAAAATATTGATATGAAAAATTATTCTTCATCAATATATATTCTCCATATTTTTAATAAGAACGGAGTTGAATTAGGTTCATATAAAATTTTAAAAAGATAATTAGCTTAAGTATAAATTCTGCTTAAACTTTGTTCAATTAACCTTTATTCCTATATTTGTTGTTTCCGTTAATGCAATAATAAACTTAAATCTTATATGTTTATCTTTTAATTAATACATATAATAAATAGTTTAATGCATGAATTTATAAATGTGAAATACATGATCTCTTTCGATTTAATAGTTGTATTTGTTGTAATACTATTTATTTTAATCTCTTTATATAAGGAGTTATTAGGGACATCATTTACCTTTGTTGTTGCTGTTGTTGTACTTGGTTTTTTTGGAATTCTTACTCCTAAAGAAATTTTGGGTGGATTCGCTAACGAACAGATTGCTGTAATAATATTGTTATTATTGTTAGGAGATATAATCCGACAAACGAGAGTTATTGAAATATTATTCGATAGAATATTTAGGTCGGCTAAAAGTTACAGGGGATTTTTAAGTCGAATGATGTTAATTATTGCTGGTTTTTCTGCATTTTTAAATAATACTCCTCTTGTTGCTGTAATGATGCCATACGTAAATAATTGGTGTAAGAAGAAAGGTATTTCTCCTTCGAAATTTCTTCTTCCATTATCGTACGCTGCTATTTTAGGTGGTTGTGCTACATTAATAGGAACATCTACTAACCTAATAGTTAGTGGAATGGTTATCGATCAAAAGATAATTCCTAATCTAGCTCCACTAAATATTTTCGATTTTGCTTGGGTAGGTGTTCCTATGATAGTAATAGGCTTCTTTTATCTTTTGTTTTTTGGAGAAAAATTATTGCCAGAGAGAACAGATTTAATAACTGAGTTTTCTAAACACACACGCGAATATTTGGTAGAAGCTCAGATAAGAAAAAATTCTAAATTGGTTGGAAAAACTATTGAAGAAGCAGATTTGAGAAATCTTAAAGGATTGTTTTTAGTTGAAATTATTCGTAAGTCGTTTAAAATATCCGCAGTATCGCCCGATGTAATTTTACAGCAGGATGATATTCTAATATTTGCAGGTGCTACCGAAACAATTGCCGATATGATAAATTCCGATTCTGGATTAACTTTGCCATCGATAGGGATGATGTCGAAAAAACGAAAAACAGAAGTTGTTGAAATTGTAATCTCGCATAATTCAACAATGACAGGAAAAACAATTAAGGAAATAAGATTTAGAGCAAAGTACGATGCTGCAGTAATTGCAGTACATCGTAATGGAGAGAAAATAAGTGGCAAAATTGGAGAAATAGAACTACATGCAGGCGATGTAATATTATTGTTTTCGGGATCCGATTTTGTTAGTAGATCGAATTATACTCAAGATTTTTATTTTATTTCTAAAATTAGAGATTTTAATAAACTCGAGACATATAAAACTATTACTCTCTTGGGAGGGACAATAATTACAATTGTTCTAGCTGCTTTTAAGATAGTGCCTTTGTTTTTAAGTTTAATTGTTTTGATACTTGTTTTATTAGTTATGAAAATTGCTGATCCTAAAGAATTACATAAAGCAGTTGATTATAATTTGGGACTTATTATCGCATTGTCGTTAGCTTTAGGTACAGCTATGACAAAAACAGGTGCTGCCGAATTGATTGCAAATATTCTAATTTCAGTATTTCTGCCATTCGGAAAAGTTGGAGTCTTATTTGGAATTTATTTGATAACTAGTGTTATGGCTGCATATATTACAAATAAAGCTGCAGTTGCTATTATTTTCCCAATTTCGCTTACTATGGCTTCTAATCTTGGATATAACCCTGTTCCGTTTGTTCTTGTTGTTTCATTTGCTGCTGCGGCAAATTTTATGACACCAATAGGATATCAAACTAACTTAATGGTATATGGTCCGGGAGGATATACTTTTAAAGACTTCTTTAGAGTAGGTTTTCCTCTTACCGTTTTATATATGATTGTTACTGTGTTTATATTAAGTTATATGTATTTATTGTAATTATAATGGAGAAAATAAAAATAAAAAAATTATTAACAGTTATTACTAAGCTTGCTATAGAAGCAGGAGAGGAGATAATGAATATTTATAATTCCAACGATTTTGAAATACAATTAAAAAGCGATAATTCTCCATTAACTATTGCCGATAAAAATGCCCATAATATAATATTTAACGAATTAAGTAAGACAGATTATAATATTCTTAGCGAAGAAGGGAAAAGTGTTTCTTTTGATAAAAGAAAAAAATGGGAATACTATTGGTTGGTCGATCCTTTAGATGGAACAAAAGAATTTATTAAACGAAATGGAGAATTTACTGTAAATATTGCACTTATACATAAAGATACCCCGATTATGGGTGTTGTTTATGCTCCTTTTCTTAAAGATTTATATATCGGAACCTTAGAATATGGCTCATATAAAATAAATAATATAGATCCAACGAATAGTAAAAACGAAATTAGTATTGATAAGCTGATGATTGAAAAGAATTCGTTGCCTTTTGCAAATAAACGAAAAAATTATACTATTGTTGGCAGTAGATCGCATATGAACAAAGATACAGAGCAATTTATAGAAAATTTAAAGAAAATACATGGCGATATTGAGTTTATTTCTAAAGGTAGCTCGTTAAAATTGTGTATGCTTGCCGAAGGGAAGGCAGATATTTATCCGCGTTTTGCACCTACTATGGAATGGGATACAGGAGCAGGACATGTTATAGCTGTCGGTGCAGGATGTATTGTTACACAAAAAGATGCTGTAACACCCTTAATATATAATAAAAAGAATTTGCTAAATCCTTGGTTTATAGTTAAAAGAAAGGATATGTAAATATTTATTATTTATTCGAATCAATTATTCGAATTGAATTTGAGAATAAATAATATTAACTTTTGTATTTAGTATGAAGAAGTATATATACAAGAATTGAAATTATAGTATATCGAACTCAAGTTATTACTTTAAAAGTAGATAAATAGTAAAAAATACGATTATTCCTACAAGTATCCAACGAATAAAACCAGCTCCTTTTTTTATTGCTAATTTAGATCCAATTAATCCTCCGGCAATATTTCCAATAGCCGATATTAAGCCCATCTCGAAATTAACATGATCGCTCAATATAAATACTAATAAGGCAAAAGGACTATATAAAAACACTATCATAACTTTTATTGCATTGGCTTTTACTAAATCATATCCTGCATTTAACACAATTGCCGATAATAGAAAAATACCAACCCCAATATGTATAAACCCGCCATATAAACCAATAGCAAAAAATATTAAAACTTGTAGAAATGTAGTTTTTCTTTCTATTAATTCAAGTTTACCTTTTACCCAATGCTCGGGTTTATAGAAAATAAAAAATAACATAGATATTAATACAAGAGCTAGAATTTTTTCGAAAATATTTTCGTTAATATGTACAGCAATTTGAGCTCCTGCTATTGAGCCGACAATTACAGGTAATGCAAGTTTTAGACCTTTCTTTAAATCTAATTTATTATGTTTTTTAAAATTTAATGTTGCAGCTAAAGTCTGAAGTACCACTCCAATGCGTATTGTACCATTTGCAATATTGGCAGGTAAACCTAACATCATAAATAATGAATAGCTTATTACTGTTCCGCTTCCTGCAATAGTATTAATAAAACCTACAAAAAATCCTGCTGTTATTAACAGTAGGATAATTTCGGGAGAATAGATATCGGCATTCTCCAATAAGCCAATCGATATACTTGCTATCATATGCAAATTGTAAAATACCTGCCGATTTACTCAACAGGTATTTTTATGATTATAGATTAATTATTTGCCGGAATATTGTGTATTACATCAACTAGTAAATTCCAGAATTTTAGATTTGTTTTAATATCGATTCTTTCTTCAGGAGTATGAGCTCCTTTAATTGTTGGTCCAAATGATATCATATCTAAATCGGGATATTTTTCAAGAAATAAGCCACATTCTAAACCTGCATGTATTGCTTTAACCTCAGGAGTAATATTAAACAGTCTTTTATAAGATGCTTCTGTAATATTCATTATTTCGGAATTAGTATTTGGTTTCCAACCCGGGTATCCGTCAGAATGTATTACTTTTGCTCCGGCAAGAGCAAAAGTGCTTTCTACCATATTTGCAATATCGTATTTAGCAGAGTCAATAGAACTCCTCTGACTGGTTGTGATAAATATTGTATTTCCTTTTTGAAATTTTACCGAAGCAAGATTTGTCGATGTTTCAACAAGATTTTCAATCTCGCGACTCATTTCGTACACTCCATTCATACATGCGTATAACGAGTTTAGTAATGAATGTTGAGTATCTTCGTCAATAATATACTTAGGTAATTCTGTTTCTTTAATACTAAGTTCTAATTTGGGTTCTGTAATAGATAATTCAGCCTTAATATCTTTCGAATATTTGTTAAAATAAGCTTTTAGCTTGTCGATATCTGAGTTGTTTACAGTAATTGTAGCAAACGATTCGCGAGGAATAGCATTACGTGCTTTGCCGCCATTTAAATTGCTAATTCTAATATCGAATTCTTTCGATGCATTCCATAAAAATCTATTAATAATTTTAATAGAATTTCCACGACCTTTATCAATTTCGTCGCCCGAATGTCCACCATTCAATCCTGTTATGTCAATTTTATATGCTTTATGATTATTTGGAACTTTTTCTTCTTTGTAAGTAAAAGTAGCTAAAGTGTCGATTCCTCCTGCACATCCTATAAATAGTTCACCTTCGTCTTCAGAGTCGAGGTTAAGTAATATTTTCCCTGTTATAAAATTAGGCTGTAAACCAAATGCTCCTGTAAGACCTGTTTCTTCGTCAACTGTGAATAAGCATTCGATAGGACCGTGTTCTAATTCATTATCGGTTAAAACAGCCATTTGCGCTGCAACTCCAATACCATCATCGGCACCTAAAGTTGTTCCTTGTGCTTTTACCCAATTTCCATCTATTACAGGCTTTATTGCATCTGTATCGAAATTATGATTGGTTCCTTCATTTTTTTCGCATACCATATCAATATGGCTCTGCAATACTATTGTTTTTATATTTTCTTTTCCTTCGGTGGCAGGTGTTTTTATTAGTACATTGCCAATCTCATCTCTTTCGGCTTCAAGGTTATTCTCCTTGGCAAAATCGAGTAAATATTGAATTATTTTACCTTCGTTTTTCGATTGTCGTGGTACTTGACAAATATCTTCAAAATAGCTCCAAACAATCTTGGGCTCTAAATGATTTAATGTTTTCATATTTGTATTTTGTTTATATCTATTAATAGTATATGTTTTTAAAAGAGATGTAAACTTATAAACTAAAGAAATATAAAACAAAGAAAAGCAAAACTTTTTATGTTAAATATTATTAAAATTATTATTTCGAATATGTAATTATTTTCTGCATATGTGTATTGATTTTTTTTGAAATTATTTTATAAATTTAGAAGAATAAAAATGGGCTCTTCATTTAGTGTAAGTGTCCTTCGCCAAGCTCATGGTACAGAGAACCAAGGTTGCGAGTTTGATGTAGTGTTCTTCAACAAGCTCAGGGTACGAGAAACGAAGCTTGCTGAACTTATCGAAACAAGGAAATATGTTGTTAAATTTGTCGAAACAAAAGTCATAAAAACATTGTTGATTAAAAATTATTTATTATAAATTTACGCTTTAAATTATGATAATTAATAATGTATAAAAATAAAATTATGGCTAAAAGAATTATTGTAAAAATGCCCGGTGATGGTATTGGTGGTGTTGTTTTGGAAGAAGCAATACGTGTATTAGAAGCAGCTGGATTTGAAGCTGATTATGTTGAAGGTGATATTGGGTGGGAATTTTGGAAAAAAGAAGGAAATCCTTTACCTCAAAGAACAATTGATTTACTTGCTAAGCATAAAATTGCTTTATTCGGAGCTATTACCTCGAAACCAAAAGATGAAGCTTTTGAAGAACTAGCACCTGAATTAAAAGAAAAAAATCTGGTATATTCAAGTCCTATTGTAGGATTACGCCAGCATTTTAATCTTGATATTTGTGTTCGACCTTGTAAATCGTATATCGGAAATCCATTAAATTTCATTAAACGTGGTAATAACAACAAAATTGTTGAACCTGAGGTTGATGCTGTTATTTTCCGCCAAAATACCGAAGGATTATATGGTGGAGTAGAGTGGACTAATCCTAATGAAAAAGTTTACGAAGGATTAATGACTCATCCTAAGTTTGTTAAGAATTTTGGCAAAACACCAAAAGAAGAACTTTCTATATCGACAAGAATATTTACAAAAAAATCGACAGAGAGAATCCTTCGTGCAGCATTCGAATATGCTAAAGAATATGGATATAAATCGGTTACTCTTTGCGAAAAACCTAATGTTATTCGCGAAACATCGGGAATGATGTATAAGATGGCATTAGAAATGCAGAAAAACGATTATCCAAACATCAGTCTTAGAAACACAAATATTGATGCTCAGATGATGTGGATAACAAAAAATCCTGATAATTACGGTGTAATGGTTGCCGGTAATATGTTTGGCGATATTCTTTCTGATGGATTTGCAGGATTAATTGGTGGTTTAGGTTTTGCATGTTCAGCCCAAATGAGTGCAGATGGTATTGCTGTTTTTGAGCCTACTCATGGTTCTGCACCAAAATATGCCGAATACGATACTTCTATTGTTAATCCAATTGCTATGATAGAGTCGGCTTGTATGATGCTAGATTATATTGAAGAGAAAGAGATATCTAAAAAAGTGAGAAAAGCTATTGCCGAAGTTATTGCAGAAGGTAAAGTTAAAACTTACGATATGATGAAGATGTCGGGTAAACCTGAAGTTCTTGGAAATGGTGCTGCTTCAACTATAGAAATGGCTCAAGCAATTATCGATAAATTAGCATAATACTAATATTACATAAGAGAATGTCGAATGTCGGCATTCTCTTTTTTTTACAAAAAAATAGGAGATTAATGATATGAATAAAAATGTATTAGAATTATGGCCTGAATTGGAGTGGATAAAAGATAACGACTTACGCGAAAAAACTGCTAAAACATGGGAGTTGGCATTAGAAAGAAGTGCTTTAACTGCAAAAGATCTTCAAACAATTCCATTTACATTATTAGTGCCAACTAAAGTAACTTTTATGGCACATAAACGTGCTGTAGTTCATATTGCAAAAGATGCAGGAAATACTTGTAACAAATTTTTCGAATCAGACTTACCTGTTGATATGGATGTTGTAATTGCTGGTGCTATATTAGCCGATGTAGGGAAATTGCTAGAATATGAAATGGTAGATGGTAAAGCTGTTCAGGGAAAATATGGTAAATACTTACGTCATCCATTCTCGGGAGTTTCTTTAGCCGAAGAATGCGGAATCCCTGCCGAAGTTGCTCATATTATTGCTACACATGCCGGAGAAGGCGATATGGTAAAACGTACAACTGAAGCTTACATTGTTCATCATGCCGATTTTATGACATTTTTACCTTTTAAAAATGGATTAAAATTTTAATGTCTTAGTATTATTGTAAGTTAAAACAAAAGTGAGAATAAATTACAAAAAAAGATGTTTGCAAATAGCAAACATCTTTTTTTTATAAATATGACTTGATTTACCAAATAGAAGCTCTTTTTTCTTCCGATTTGTATAATTTATCACCTTCTTTTACATTAAATGCATTGTAAAATTCAGGCATATTAGATAAAGGATTGTTAACTCTGTTAATACCAATAGAGTGAACATCTTCTTTTGTTCTTTGAATTATAGCTTTATCTCGAATGTTTTGAGCCCAAACACGTGCCCACGATAAGAAGAAACGTTGGTTGGGGGTATATCCTTCAACTAATTTATTATTCTCGCCGTTAGCATTTTTAAATGCAGTATAAGCTATATTTAATCCACCAAAATCGGCAATGTTTTCTCCAATAGTTAATTTTCCATCAGCATGTAATGAATCAATTACAATAATATTATCGAACTGATCGATAAGTACTTGAGCTCTATCGTTAAACTTCTTAGAATCTTCTTCTGTCCACCAGTTTTCTAGATTTCCTTCTTTAGTAAATTGTCTTCCTTGGTCGTCGAAACCATGAGTCATTTCATGACCAATTACAGCACCAATAGCACCATAATTAATAGCGTCGTCGCCATCTATATAGAAGAAAGGAGGTTGTAATATCCCTGCAGGGAAACATATTTCGTTTAAAGATGGAGCATAGTATGCGTTTACTGTTTGAGGAGGAAAAAACCACTCTGTTTTATCAACAGGTTTTCCAATTTTTTCTAAATTTTCTAATCTTGAAAAATTTCTACTGTTTAAGATATTTTGAACATATGAATCAGTACTTACTTCAAGATTTGAATAGTCTTTCCATTTATCAGGGTAACCGATTTTTACGTTCATAGCAGAAAGTTTCTCTAAAGCTTTATCTTTAGTTACTTCGCTCATCCATTCTAGATTTTGAAAACGTTGAGCAAGAGCATCTTTAAGATTATTAACTAAAGTTACCATTCTTTCTTTTGCTTCGGCAGGGAAATGTTTTTCTGTAAATTTCTGTCCAATAGCTTCTCCTAATGCTCCGTTAGTAGCACTAAGAACTCTTCTCCATCGTGGACGCATTTGTTCTCTTCCGGATAAGAACTTTCCGTAAAATTCAAAATCTTGATTTACAAAATCAGAACTTAAATAGTTGGCAGTACTATTAATTAAATTCCATTTAAAATATGTTTTCCAAGCGTTTACAGGAATATCTTTTTGCATAGTACTAATTTCCTTAAAGAAATTAACTTGAGCAATATTTATATCGCCGGGATTTTCAAGACCCATATTTTTGAAGTATGCTGTCCAATTGAATTCAGGACTTAATTTTTGTAATTCTTGTAACGACATTTTGTTATATGTCTTATGTGGATCGCGTTGTTCTAATCTAGTCATAGATGCTTTTGCAAGTCTTGTTTCGAGACTCATAATTGTTTGTGCGTCATCTTTTGCTTGATTTTCGTCTACTCCAATAAGATTAAGCATTTTCTCTAAGTGAGAAACATATGCAACACGAAGTTCTTTCGATCTTGTATCGTCTTCGGTATAGTAATCTCTGTCTGACATACCTAATCCGCCTTGACCTAACTGAGCAATAGTCATTTCGCTATTTTTAGCGTCGGCACTACCATAGAAGCCAAATAATGTGCTTATTCCATAATGATGATCATATGCAATATGGTTTTGAACATCTTCTATTGTTTTGATGGCATCTATCTTCTCGAATTCTGCTTTTAAAGGAGTTATTCCTTGTTCTTCGATTTTTATAGTATCCATACCTGTTGCATAGAAATCTCCAATTTTTTGTCCTATGCTTCCTGCTTGATGAGTTTCTTTTGATAAATCAACAATCAAGTTTTTAACTTTTATATTTGTTTCTTTATCGAGTTGATTAAAAGAACCAAATACACTTTCATCAGCAGGTAATGGATTGTCATTAATCCATCCATTATTTGCATAATGATAGAAATCTTCGGCAGGATTAACTGTTTTGTCAATTTGGTTTACATTTAAGGTAACCTTATCTTTTGTGTTTGTACACGAAAAAAATAAGCCAAGTACTGATAATCCCATAAATAGTTTTGAAAGGTTTGTGTTTAAATTCATTATATAAGTTATTTAATTAAAAAAAAAGAACTGTCATATTTAATATCAGACAGTTCTTCTTTTTAATAGTTTAATATATTATTCAAATTGTTTGAATGTGCTTTTTATAATTTCCATTGCTTCTCTAAGTTGCTTTTCATTAATAATTAATGGAGGAGCAAATCGGATAATATGTCCATGAGTTGGTTTGGCTATTAAACCATTTTCTTTCATTGCAACACAAACATCCCAAGCAGTTTTGCCGTTCTTAGGTTTAATAATTACAGCATTAAGTAAACCTTTACCACGTACAAGTTGAATCATTTCAGAATCGATAGAATTAAATTCGTCGCGGAAGATTTTACCCATTTTTTCGGCGTTTTCTGCAAGCTTTTCGTCTTTAATAACATCTAAGGCAGCCATTGCAACTTTACATGCAATAGGGTTTCCTCCAAAAGTAGAACCATGCTCACCTGGTTTAATGCAAAGCATAATATCGTCGTTTGCTAAAACTGCAGATACAGGGAATACTCCACCCGAAATTGCTTTCCCTAGAATTAAGATATCGGGTTTAACATCTTCATAATCGCAAGCTAACATTTTTCCTGTACGAGCAATGCCCGATTGTACTTCGTCGGCAATAAAAAGCACATTGTGTTTTTTACATAGTTCCGATGATTTTTTTAAGTAACCATCGTCAGGAACATAAACACCGGCTTCGCCTTGAATAGGTTCAACTATGAATGCTGCTACATTAGGATCTTGTAGTTCTTTTTCTAATGTTTCAAGATCGTTATAAGGAATTTTAACAAAACCGGGTGTAAACGGGCCAAATCCACTATATGCATCAGGATCTGTTGACATTGAAATAATAGTAATTGTTCTTCCGTGGAAGTTTTCGTTACAACAAATAATTTTGGCTTTATTTTCAGGAATTCCTTTTTTCATGTAACCCCACTTACGAGCAAGTTTTAAAGCTGTTTCGTCGGCCTCGGCACCGGTGTTCATTGGCAATACTTTATCGTAACCAAAATATTTTGTAATATATTCTTCATATTCACCTAAGGTGTTGTTGTAAAAAGCTCTTGATGTTAAAGTTAGCTTTTTAGCTTGTTCTGTCATTGCTTCAACAATTTTAGGATGACAGTGTCCTTGGTTTACTGCTGAGTATGCAGAAAGAAAATCAAAATATTTTTTTCCTTCAACATCCCACACGTATACCCCTTCGCCTTTTTCTAATACTACTGGAAGAGGATGGTAATTATGTGCTCCAAATTTATCTTCCTTATTCATGTAATCTTGACTGTTCATTTTTGTCATATCTTTATAAGTTAAATAGTTATGTTGTTTTTTTTCTTTTAATAATAATTTACAATCATAATAATTTGTTTTGGTTTTTACAACAATTATTTTACATTATTAATATATTGTTTAACATGTAATTTTGGGTATTTAATAAATAACATTTTTTATACATTGTTATGTTGATATATGGATAAAAACAATTAATTTTGCTACGATAAATGTTAATATTGTTGAAATAGTATATAATTATGATTCAAAGAATACAAACAGTTTTTCTATTAATAGCTGCGGTTTTAATGGAAATGATATTTTTCTATCCTTTAGCAAATTTGTTAAGTAGTGAAAGTCAGTTATATGTATATGGCTATAATGGTTTGCGTATTGCAAACGAGCAACACGAATTATGTATTAAGATTATTCCTGTAATAGTTTTATTGTCGGTTATTGTTTTTATTTCTTTTGCTTCTATATTTTTGTATAAAAAAAGGATAATTCAAATGCGAATAAGCTTTTTTAATATGTTGTTGATGCTTGGGTATATGGGTTTGAATTATTATTATATTAACAATTTCTCAAAACAATTAGAAGCAGTAGTTAGTTATAAGATTTTTGCAGTGTTTCCTTTAATTGCTATAATTTTTACTTATCTTGCTATTAGATCTATTGGTAAAGATGAAGCTTTAATTCGCTCTATTGATAGAATTAGATAGATAAAATAAAAGTATTTATAAGACGACAATAATGTTCTGTTGAATTTTCAGATATCAACAGAACATTATTATTTAAAAAAGATTATAAAAGGATGTTCAAAAAAGAACAAATTATTGTTATTCTGAGCGTAGTCGAAGAAGCGAGTGAAACGAGCTCAACGAAGTTAATTTATTAGTTTAAAACTGAGATATTTCGACTACGCTCAATATGACAAATTAAATTGAAACTTCACTTTTTTGAACACCATCTTAGTTCTTTGTTATAATAATTACAAAATTTCTATGTGTTCCAAGTCTGTAATTTTCTCACAATAATGGCATTTTAGTGCAATATTATTTTTCGAAATAGTTTTAAATTTAGTTGTTACCTTTTCTTTATTGGTTATACAATTTGGGTTTCCGCATTTTGCTATTCCAATAATTGTATCAGGAACTTGTACAATTCTTTTTTCGGTAACTTTATAATTATTAATAATGTTAAGTTTTGCTTCTGGAGCAACAAGTGCTATTTTATTAATATCATCATCCTTAAAATATATATTGGAAAGTTTAATAATAGCTTTTTTCCCAAATTTTTTACTTTCGAAGTTAGAGCCAAAGGTTATCTGATTTTCAATTTTATCTAATCGAAGAATATTAATAACTTTAAAAAGAATATTTGCAGGAATATGATCTATTACAGTGCCATTTTTAATAGCACTTACTTGTAATTTTTTGTCGTTTATTTCCATGATTAGCTATTTTTTAAGTCCTAAAATATGAGTAATAATTGCTTGGCGAGTGTAAACACCATTAAGAGCTTGTTTAAAATAATATGCTTTTTCATTTTCATCAACATCAGTATGAATTTCGTTAACTCTTGGTAATGGGTGAAGTACTTTCATGTTAGCTTTTGTATTTTCTAACATTTTGTTTCGAAGTATATACGAGTTTTTAGTTTTTTCATATTCCATAGGATCAGAGAATCTTTCTCTTTGTATTCGTGTCATATAAATAATGTCGGCATGAGAAATTATATTTGAGAAGTCGCTATGTTCGTAATATGTAAGACCTTTTTTATCGAGAAATAATTTATATTCATCTGGTATTTTTAACTCATTGGGCGATATAAAGTTAAATGTTGTATTGAAGTGCGACATTGCCATTAATAGAGAATGTACTGTACGTCCGTATTTTAAATCTCCGACGAAATAAATATTCAAATTTTCAAGTGTCCCTTGAGTTTGCTTTATAGTATATAAATCGAGCAGAGTTTGAGTAGGGTGTTGATTTGAGCCGTCGCCTGCATTTATTACAGGAACAGATGATACCTCGCTAGCGTATCTGGCGCTTCCGTCAACAGGATGTCGCATAATTATCATATCGCTGTAATTGGCAACAGTTTTTATAGTGTCTTTTAGCGATTCCCCCTTAGAAACACTCGAAGATGCTGCATTTGTAAATCCTATGAATTTACCATTAAGTCTGTTAATAGCACTTTCGAAACTTAATCGTGTTCGTGTAGATGGTTCGAAAAAAAGTGTTGCAATTACTTTTTTTGATAATAAATCTTGCACAGGATTTTTTTCAAAATCGGCTGCTAAATCAAGGATCTTATAAATATCCTCTTTCGTAAAATCGTTAATCGATACTAAATGTTTATTTTTCATTGGCTCAAGAAATTTATTTGTGAAATTAATATAATGTTTCTTAAAATTATTTCTAAACAAATTAGTTTAAATGAATTATCGCGTTTCTAAAAACTTTATTTTTGTTGTATTCAATATTTTGAATTTTTCTAAAATATTATCTACTTTGTTAATATTCAATTTTAATGTTACCGAACAAGATAGTTCAAATTTTTGATTTATCATATTAATATTATCTTCTTTTATTAAACGCATAACATCGTTCATATCTGAATATTCAAATTTAATTTCGTAAATATCGTGAAGAGTATTTTTTATTATTGTAGTATTTTTTAGGGCTTCGGATGCAGCAGTTTTATAGGCATTAATTAAGCCTCCAACACCAAGAAGAACCCCGCCAAAATACCGTATTACAATAATTAAAGTATTGGTAAGTTCAAACGAACGTATTTGTCCTAAAATAGGTTTGCCTGCCGAGCTCGAAGGTTCGCCGTCGTCGTTAGCTCTGTATCTTTTTTTATCAGGACCTAAAATATAAGCATAGCAATGATGTCTGGCGTCATGATATTCAATTCTTATCTTTTCTTGATATTGTTTTATTTCTTCTTCTGTTTCTACATGAAAAGCAAAAGCAATAAATTTACTTCCTTTATCTTTAAATTGACCGGTTGATGGCTGTTTTATAGTGTAATATTCTAGTATTCTATTTTCCATAAATTTTTATGTGTTCGATAATATGTAAATGGCTATTATAGAGACAAATATTCCGAATAGATTTATTTTTGATAGTTTTTCTTTAAAAACAATTACTCCAATTAAAACAGATAAAGTAACAATACCAATATTGTTTATTCCAAAAACAATAGAGCCGTCAAAAGTATTTCCAAAATTGTTCTTATAGTTTAATGCTTTAATTATAAAATATAAGGACCCATAATTAGAAATGCCTAAAAGTAATCCCCATAATATTACTTTTAAATTAAATAAATTATTAAAAGAGGTCTTTTTTATAATTTTAATAATTAATCCTGCAAATACGGCTATTGCAAATAGAATAACTGTAAACAGAGTTAAATTACTATCGTCGACATAGTAAAATTGAGCATATTTTACAAGAGAATCTATAAGTCCCATTCCTAAAAATAGAATTATTGGTAGATAAATGTTCCTTGCATCAAAGTCGATTTTTCTTTTTTTGTATATTGTTAAGAATAACGAGATAAGTGCTAAAATTATTCCAAGAATTTTTAAATTACTTAAAATATCGTGTGGGTCGATAAGAATTGAAAAAGCAATAGGGAAAATTACCGACATTTTATTTGATACAGTGGTAATTACTATTCCTACATGTTGCGAAGATTTTGCAATAACAACAAACATTAGAATAAACGAAATTCCAATAAGAATAGAGTAGGGAAACCATGGAGAATTGCATATATAATTTAATTTAAATTGAATATCTGTAAGAATTATTCCTAGTAGTGTTGCAGTAATGTAATTTACTATTATTACATCGAAAGTATTAATTTTAAATTTATATAAAAATTTGAAAATTACATAAATCGATGTGGAAGATAGTATGCTTAAAATTAAAAATATCATATTTACTTATTCTATTGAAAAATAAAAAAAACAGGTTTCAAAAAAAAGAAACCTGCTTTACGAGTCAAATGACTCTATTATTTATTAAAATATTTTTTCTTCGATTTTTGAGTATTTTCCCTATATTCATTAATATAAATATTTCAAATTCGATGCAAATATATATAATATTTTTTTAGTTTTGATAAGAGAAAATAACTATTTATTAACAATTTGCTTGTGTTTATAAACTCTCCTATTTTTTTAAAACCTTAATATATGTATTGTCTGTGTTTTTTTTAAATCCAATTTTTTTTAAGTAGTTTGAATATTTTGTGCTTTCTTTCGATGCGACTATGGTAGTAATTCCATCATCAATAAATTTGTTTTTTAATTTATTATAAATGTATTTTCCATTTTTTAAATCGCGATATTCGGGAATAACGTAATCTAATTTTACTCTTAGTATATTATTGTTTTCTTTGTGTGCTAAAAAAATTCCTGCAATAGCAGAATTCCTGAGAATAAATAAATTAAGAGTGTTTTCTTCGTTATTATATTTAAAATTTGGAAAATGCTTTTTTATATCATTATTGTGAAATTCTAAGAAACGTGATAGGTAATTGCTGTTATTTTCTATTTCTATAGTTTCAAATTTTTCCTTTTTATTATAAATTATAAACAGATAGTATATATCAACAACTACAATAAATCCATTTAAAAATCCTACAGGTAGGGCTCCTATTAGAAAACCATAAATAGAAAAAGTTAGAGCCCCGAACAAGTTTATCCATCTGAATTTTAAAATAGAACTCATTGCCATAGAAATACAGATTATAACTGATGCTGTATAGCCTAGCCATTCTAAAATTGTTGTTTCCATAATAGAGGTATTTAATTATTGGTAATATAAAAAAAATTAGTATGTGAATATAAATACTTTTCTTATATAAAATGTATTTATTATAATATTCTAAATAGTATAATATAAATAAAATGCAAATTTAATCGAAAAAACAGAAGAAAGTAATTCAGATATTAACAAATAAAAAAAACAGACTCGTTTTTTTGCATCTGTTTCTTTTAATAGAATTTATGTTTTGAGTTTTTTCTCAATATCTGATATTTGATTTTTAAATCGTTTATCGGTATCTATAAGATTATTTATGGTTTTGCATGCATGTAATACTGTAGCATGATCTTTCCCCCCAATTTGAGCTCCAATAGATGCTAATGATGATTTAGTTAAAGTTTTTGAAAAATACATTGCAATTTGTCTTGCTTGCACAATTTCTCTTTTTCGTGTTTTCGATTGTAACATATCTGGAGGCATATTGAAATAACCACTCACAACTTTTTGAATAAAGTTAATAGAAATTTCTTTTTGAGTATGTTTTACTAACCTGTTAACCATGTTTTTAACAAGCTCGAGAGTGATTTCTTTTTTATTAAGAGTAGCTTGAGCCAGTAAAGAAATTAATGCACCTTCAAGTTCTCTGATATTAGTTGTAATATTTGAAGCAATATATTCAATAACATTATTTGGAATATCTATACCATCTTGATAAATTTTTTGTTTTAATATTGCCATTCTTGTTTCAAAATCGGGTGTTTGTAAATCGGCAGATAAACCCCATTTGAACCTCGATAATAATCGCTGTTCTAATCCGTGCAATTCAACAGGAGCTTTATCAGAAGTAAGTATTAATTGTTTCCCTGATTGGTGTAAGTGATTAAAAACATGGAAAAATATATCTTGAGTTTTTATTTTTCCTGCAAATTCATGAACATCATCAATAATAAGTAAATCTATCATTTGATAAAAATGCAGAAAATCGTTTTTATTATTATTTCTTACCGATTCAACAAATTGTGTTTGAAATTTATTTGCATTTACATATAATACAGTTTTCTCAGGAAATTTTTCCTTTACTCGAATTCCTATAGCTTGTGCAAGGTGAGTTTTTCCTAAACCTGAATCTCCGTATAAAAATAAAGGATTAAATGCTGTTCCTCCGGGATTCTCGGAAACAGCTTGACCCGCTGAGCGCGCAAGTCGGTTACATTCACCCTCAACAAAATTATTAAAAGAATTATCAGGATTTAGTCTGGGATCAATATGTAATTTCTTTATTCCTGGAATAATAAATGGATTTTTTATAGTATTTTCTTCAGAATTTATTGGTATTGAAACAGGTCTGTTCTTCAAATTTATTTTATTGTTTGTCGGTAGTTTTACAGTATAGGGTTTGGCGTTAGAATAAACACTATTTTCCATTACAACGCTATATTCTAATTTTGCATTAGTGCCTAATTCTAATCTTAATGTTTTTCTTAAGATATCAATATACTGTTCTTCTAAGTATTCATAAAAAAATGGACTAGGAACTTGTATTGTTAAAATATTTTCGCTTAGTTTAATCGGAACGATTGGTTCAAACCACGTTCTATAACTGATTGAAGGTACATTGTCTTTTATTACCTTTAGGCAATTATTCCAAATTTGTTGATGTTTTTTGTTATCCATTTCTATACTAATTCTTTAAAAATTTTACCCATTTATTTTTTGCCTAAACAAAATTGTGAAAAAAAAAATGAAAAAAAAATAGAAAATCTATTGCTTTTTTGAAAAAACATATATGGTTATTTATATCAGTTAATTAAAAATGAAAAAAAAACAAAAAAAAAATAACTTAGTCATAATTAGGTAGTTATCGAAAAGGCTTAATAACATACAGATATAGAATGTGTTATGTATTGTTATTTTAAGTTGATGAGATGACGAAAAAATTTTTTTGACGAAAAAATTGTTTTTTTTAGGTGTGATTTTTCATAAAAATTAACATTAATTCTAAAGACTGTATTTAGAGATGTAAATATCAATATACCAGACAAGTAAATAAAAAAAGCTGAAAATTGTTTTTGTTAAAATTTAATTATCAGCTTTTTAATAATTTTAAAAAAAATTGCTATTTTTCTTTTTTTCCAAATACAGAAAAATGAACATATTTTTGTGGATTTTTGTTTAAATCAATTATTAATTTATCTAAATTGTTTGCAGAATTATCTATATGTTTATACAAAGAATCGTTATTTAGTAATAAGCCAATTGTTCCTTCTCCACTATTTATTTTATGAGTTATAGCCTGAAATTCGATTAAACTTAAATTTGCATTATTTATTATAGATGTAATATTCGATTTTGAAATAGAATCGCTAACACTTGAAAGATTACTGAGTATAGCAGTAATCTGTGCATTATTCTTTTCTAAATTTGATGAGATAGATTCAATATTGCTAAATATTTTTGTTAATTTTTCTTTCTCAGTACTTATAAGAGCATCTATTTCGTTCGAAGCATGGTTTAAATGACTTATTGTATTTTTTATTTCTGTCCTGGTATTAAAATCGAGCATTGAAATAACAGAATCCATTGATTCAATTAGTTTTTCGGTTTTTTCTTTTATTGGAATTATTTGTTTTTCTATCATTGCTTGTATTCCTTCTTCAACTTCTGCGGGTATGGTGTCGTTATTATTATAAAAAACACTTGTGTCTGATAATGCAATTTTTAGAGCTTTAGTACTCATTATATCAGAGCTGTATAGAATAATTTTTGAGTTTAAAGGTATAGAAATATCATTTTCTAACGAAAATTCAACAACAAGTTTTCCTCGTTTTGTTTTATGAAATTCAATTGATTCTACAAGTCCTATTTTATATCCTCCTAAATAAACAGGACTAGTTTCTTTTAACCCTGCGATTTCATCGAAAACAGCATAATAATTACTGTTTTTTACTAGAATATTTTTCCCTTTAAGAAAATTTATTCCCCAAATAAAAACAGCAATAATGATTGTAATAATAATCCCGATTTTGGCTTCTTTTGAAATTTTCATATATAATCTTATTTTTTGTATATAATTTTTAGTGTAATATTAATTGTTAATAATATTTAAGGCTTTTTTTACAGATATAATTGAATCTTTTTGTAATGCAATAATAAAGGCATCGGGAAAGATTGTTAGTAATGAATCTTTTAAATATAATATTTTTTTATATTCGCTTTTCGAACCAATAGTATATTTATAAATATCATTAGATTTATATTCTTCAACATTATTAAGTCCATTAAAATATTTAGAATCTAATGGAATTGGTTTTTTTGACGATGCAATTTGCACCTTAAATAGTACATCATTAATTCTCGACTTATTATTCTCTATTATTACATTGTTGTTTGTTAATTTGTTGTTTGTTGATGTATTTTTTATTGTATTTTTTGATGAAATGTTATTAGTTGAAAAATTACTTTTTGCTTCAATAGAATTTTTATAATTTTTAAATGATCGATAAATAGCTGATGCAATATATTCTTGTCCTTTTTCAGACATGAGATATTTTTCTTCTTTTGGATTTGATAAAAAACCAGCTTCTATTAATACACTAGGCATTGTTGTTTTCCATAATACCCAAAACCCGGCTTGTTTTACACCTCTGTTTTTTCGTTGAGCACGAGTTGTAAATTGATCTTGAATAATTGATGCATATGATAAACTTTGTTCTAGAAAAGTATTTTGTAATAAAGAAAATATAATATACGATTCTGACGAGTTTGGCTCAAAGCCTTCGTATTTTGTAGAATAATCTTTTTCGAATAGTATTGCAGAGTTTTCTTTCTTAGCAACTTCTAAATTTTCATTAGATTTATGCAAACCCATAATAAAGGTTTCTGTACCATATACTTTATGATTTGTTACACCATTCAGATGAATAGAAATAAATAAATCGGCTTTATTTGAATTGGCAATTTCAGCTCTTTTATCTAAAGGAACAAAAATATCTGTTTTCCTAGTATATATTACTTTTACATCAGGGAAATTACTTTCAATATAATCGCCTACTTTAAGTGCCAATTTTAAGGCTATATCTTTTTCCTTGCTATATTTTCCGGATGTTCCATTATCAATTCCTCCATGACCCGGGTCTAATACAATAGTAGAAAGTTTATATTTATTATTATCTTGGGCATTTATTATAGTAGGTATAGTAGTAAATATAAATATTACATAAATAAATATTTGGTATTTTTTTTGTGTTGAAAAAATTGAAATAAAATTCATGGTATTTTTATATAATGTATACAATTTTTAATTAGTTTTGAAGCTCAAAAATCAAACCAGTATTGCACAAAAATAGTATAATAAATTGTATATAAAATTACATAAAATTCTTTTTTTTATTTTTTGCCTCTTGTTTTTTACAAAGGGAGTTATTGGTAATTCATATACTAATAACTATTTTTTGTCTAATATTCAAGAAGTTGCCGTCAATAACACTAATCTAGATTCTATATCGGGAAAAGTGAATAGCGATACTTTAAGTACAAAAAATAGAGAAAACTCACTTATTAACGAAAAGGTGAGTTATTCTGCCGACGATTCGATTATTCTTTCCAGAGATCGCGAGAAAGTATATTTATATAAAAATGCGGTGATTAATTATGGGGATATAAATCTTAAAGCCGATTATATTGAATATAATCAAGCTAGTAATGAGGTATTTGCAAAGGGTTTACCCGATAGTTCCGGGCTTATGATTGGAAATCCAATATTTAAAGAAGGAAGCGAAGAATTTAGTGCAAAAACAATAAAATATAATTTCAAAACAAAGAAAGGTTATATAGAGAATATTGTTACAGAAGATCAACAAGGTTATTTGCATAGTGAGGTTACTAAAAAAATGGAAAACAAAGAGTTTAATATAAAAAATGGAAAATATACTACTTGCGATTTAGAACATCCTCATTTTTATTTATCTATGACAAAGGCAAAAGTAATACCCGGAGATAAAATAGTGTCGGGGTATTCTTATTTAGTAATTGCCGATATTCCTTTAAGAATGGTAGCTATACCTTTTGGGTTTTTCCCAATTCAGCATAAGCAAACATCCGGTATTTTAATGCCAACATATGGCGAAGAAAAAGAAAGAGGTTTTTATTTGCGCGATTTTGGATACTATTTTAGAATTAGCGATTATATGGATTTGTCGGTTTCAGGTGATGTATTTTCTAAAGGGAGTTGGGGAGGTATAGTTAATTATCGATTAAAAAAGAAGTATAAATATTCTAGTAATTTTTCTGCAAAGCTCTATAATAATATTATGGGTGACGAGGGTTTATCTGATTATTCAAAAACTACTGATTTTTCTATAATATGGAATTATACTCAAGATGAAAAAGCAAACCCATCAAGCGAATTCTCTGCTAAAGTAAATTTAAGTTCATCAAGTTACGATAAATTAAATAGCCGGAGTATGACCGACTATACGACAAATACTAAAAGCTCTCGTATTGCTTATTCAAAATCGTGGTTAGGAACTCCGTTTCGTTTTACTGCAAATTTAAAGCATTCGCAAAATAGTAGAAATAAAACTGTCGATTTAACATTACCAAATCTTACTTTTGATATGGATAGGCAATATCCGTTTAGGAAAAAAAATCGCTCAGGTGACATGAAATGGTACGAAGATATTGAGATTAGTTATAAATCGAAAATGGGAAATAGAATTCATACTGTCGATTCTTTGCTTTTTACAGATACTAAATTTAGAGATTTCGAAAATGGTTTTCAACACGAAATACCAGTACGAACTAATATAAAAATATTGAATTACCTTAATATATCTCCTCAAGTAAAATACACAGGTGTTGTATATCCTAATTCTATAAGAAAATCGTGGGATAATACCAGTAGTACTGTTGTAACCGATACTATTAATAAATTAGATTATGCACAAGTAATAACTCCATCTATTTCGTTTTCTTTAAGTCCCCGATTATATGGAATGTATCAATTTAAGGATCCCGATTCTAAAATTGTAGCTGTTCGTCATGTTTTATCTCCATCGGTAAGCCTAAATTTTCGTCCCGATTTAGGAAATATGGTTTCTAAGTATTATGGTGAGTGTCGGGTGTCGGATGACGCAACAGATATTAGAGAATATTCTTATTTTGCCAATGGTATGTATAAATTACCCGCCGTTCCCGGGAGAAGCGGAATAGTTAGTTTTGGTTTAAGTAATAATATTGAAATGAAAGTGCGTACCCCAAACGACACTACATCGAGTGTTAAAAAAATTAAATTGCTCGATAAAATTAATTTTTCCACATCGTATGATTTGTTTGCCGATTCTATGAAATGGCGACCAATAAGCATGAATTCGAGTACTTCATTATTCGAGAAAAAAGTAAATATTAATTTTACAGGAACTATCGACCCATATGCATTAAATAGTATTGGAAATGTTTACAATAAGTTTGTATGGGAAACTCCGGGCAGTAAATGGCCTCGATTTACTCGATTTGATGTTTCGGTTGATTTTAAACTAAACTCAAAAAAAGACTCTGAAAATAAAGGAAATAATTCTGTATCAAAAGAAAATTCCAGAACATTCTACGATAAAAATAGTCGACAATTTGAAGAACAGGCTATGTTTATTGATTATGTCGATTTTGATGTTCCTTGGGATCTTAATGTGCGATATAAACTTACCTATTCGAAACCTAAGTTTGTATCAACAATTAGTCAAACACTATCCTTTTCAGGAAATATAAGTCTTACAAAGAATTGGAAGATTAGTATGCGTTCGAATTACGATTTTGAACAACAACAACTTGCAGCAACATCTATAAATATACATAGAGATTTACATTGTTGGGAAATGAGTTTTGGCTGGGTGCCTGTTGGTGCTCGACAAAGTTATAATTTTAGAATAAATGTAAAATCGGCAATATTACAAGATTTACAACTTACAAAACGAAAATCATGGCGCGATAATTTGTAATATGCCAAAATAAAAATTCAGATCACTCTTTTATCCAATTCTCTATCATTTGTTTCCCATAAGGAGTCATTATCGATTCGGGATGAAATTGTAATCCTGTAATGAGATATTTCTTATGTCGTAATGCCATAATAATATTATCATCATCTACAGCAAGAATTTTCATTTCACTGGGAAAATTTGTTTTTGAAACCGCCCACGAATGATATCTGCCCGAAATAAAATTATTTGGGATGTCCTTAAAAATTATATCTTGCAAAATTATATTTGTGTTTTTCTCAATTCCGTGAACAATCTCTTTTAAATTGAATAATTTTGCCCCAAAATACTCGGCAATAGATTGATGCCCCAAACATATTCCCAGAATAGGTTTTTTGTCTTTATAACTTGTTATTATTTCGTGCATTATTGTTTTTTCTGATGGTAAACCCGGACCCGGAGAAAAAATTATTTTATCACATTGTTCTATTTCTTCAATAATTACCTTGTCATTTCTTTTTACAATACATAAATCGGCATATTGTTCTATGTAATGAACCAAATTGTAAGTAAATGAATCGTAATTGTCGAGAATAAATATTTTCATGTAATTAATAAATAATTTTGTAATTTTGTGTTGTTAATATTATTTGTTGTATAAAAATGTTGTTTAATATTTACGCAAATGTATTAATTAACTATAAATATTAAAATTTTAAATTTATAAATAAATGAAAAGAATTATTTCTACTCTAGATGCCCCTAAGGCTATTGGTCCGTATAGTCAAGCTGTTGAAGTTAAGGGAACTTTGTATATTTCCGGACAATTACCAATAAATCCGAAAACCGGAGAAATGCCTGGCGAAATTGCTGAACAGACCGAACAAGCATTAAAAAATATTGGAGCAATACTAAAAGCTGCAGGATATTCATATACCGATGTTGTTAAATCAACATGTTTGTTAAACGATATGAATAATTTTGCTGCTATGAACGAGGTATATGCAAAATTCTATTCCGAGAATCCTCCATCTAGAGCCGCATACCAAGTAGTAAAATTACCACTTGGAGCAATGATAGAGATTGAAACAATTGCTGTAAAGTAAAAAAAAACAAAAAAGGTGTTGGATATTCCAACACCTTTTTTTTATTCATTAAGTATAGTATTATTCACTAATTATCTCGAATGGAATTTCAACTTTAACATCTTTATGAAGTTTAACAGTTGCTTTGTATGTTCCTACTTCTTTAATTAGATTTTCAGCAATAGAAATATTTTTTCTATCAATTTCAAATCCTTTAACTTTTAACGATTCAGATAATTGAATAGTATTAACCGATCCGAAAATTTTACCTGTCGAACTGGTTTTTGTTCCGATAGTAAGACTAACTCCTTCTAATTTTTTAGCTATTTCGAGAGCTTCGTTCTTTATCTTTTCTTCTTTATGTGCTCTTTGTTTAATATTCTCGGCATGAATTTTTTTTGCCGATACTGTAGCAAGAGTAGCATATCCTTTTGGTATTAGGTAATTTCTACCATAACCGTTTTTTACAGTTATAATATCATCTTTTAATCCTAATCCTGACAAATCTTTTTTTAGTATAATTTCCATAGTAAATCCTCCAATTTCTTATTTAAACATATCAGTTACATATGGCAATAAAGCTAAATGACGTGCTCTTTTAATTGCTTTAGAAACTTTTCTTTGGTACTTAAGAGATGTACCGGTAATCCTTCTAGGTAAAATTTTACCTTGCTCGTTAAGAAATTTCTTTAAGAATTCAGGATCTTTATAATCAATATATTTGATTTTGTTTTTCTTGAATCTACAATATTTTTTCTTTTTAACTTCAACTGTCGGTGGAGTTAAATATCTTATTTCTGATTGATTTTGTGCCATTTTAGTTCTCCGATTTTTGTTTTTTCATACTTCTTTTCTTTTCACTATACGCAATAGAATATTTATCCATTCTAAAGGTTAAAAAACGAATAATTTTTTCGTCTCTTCGGTATTGCTTTTCTAATTCTGCAATTAGAGAGCCTTCGGCTTTAAATTCAATCAGGTAATAATATCCTGTAGATTTCTTTTGAATTGGGTAGGCTAATTTTTTTAGTCCCCAATTTTCTTCGTGGACGATTTCTCCGCCCAATTTTTTAATAATGTCTTTAAACTTTTCAACCGTCTCCTTTGTCTGAGCTTCAGACAAAACGGGAGTTGAAATGAAAACGGTTTCATACTGGTTTAACATAATCTTATTTTATTTGTTATAAATTAATTGAGTTTGCAAAATTAAAATATTTTTTTATTAAACAAAACATTTACTAAGAGAATTTTAGGCTGTTTTATTTATTTTTACACTAGCATCCGAAAGTTTTCGGCAAATTAAATAAAATATAACTCTATCACAGCAATACTTCGTTATAAAACTTAGATTATAAAATAAGTTCGTCTTAAAGACAAACTTATCTTGTGTTGGAAGAGTAATTTTACGAGCACCTTCCTTAACTTCATTACACACATAATTCAATGATAGATAGTGATACAAGCATAATCTGATTTTCTCTGATAAATTCGAAAAAGCAAATGTTGTTTTAGAAATAGTTCGTTTTACAAGTTCTAAAAGCAGATAATTTATTAGTGCTACGTAAATTTGCGATTTTACTGCATTTTCACCGGTTCCCAAAAATGTTTTGGTCAATAATTATCCGGTAATTCTAATTCTTCAATTGTTTCATACAAAGTGTTCGTTTTAATTCTTGTAACAAATACATTTTTTGCTTTTATTTTGTTGAGCATTAAAAGAAAATCAAAATAGGCTCTATCTTCAACAATAATAGTGTCTT
>Ga0190306_1000042_pt1 | contig 51762 bp, 47 predicted proteins | sample 48700734_MG_FD_161657 | JGI IMG/M metagenome (GOLD analysis project Ga0190306, IMG submission 161657) | Hydrothermal vent sediment bacterial communities from Southern Trench, Guaymas Basin, Mexico - 4870-07-3-4_MG | ecosystem: Environmental > Aquatic > Marine > Hydrothermal vents > Sediment ... | reverse complement strand
TTCCTTCTTTCCTCGTCTCTTTAACCAGTTTTCTTTACTTTCTTTGTCTCTCTGCCAATATTTTTTGTTTCGAGAAATTAATAAATAACGCAAAATGTTAGAATTTTTTTTAACTTCTTGAGAAAATTTTCCTATTTCTTTTTTGGGATAATCAAAGAGAAGATAGCCAAAATAAGCAAAATTATTTTTTTTAATCGGGTAAGCAAGCTTAATTTTTTTAGGCCAACTATCCTCTATAACTAGACCACCAGCTGAATTAATTAAATCCTTTAAATTACTAACTGTTTCAGCAATTAAAGAATCACTCAAATCATTAGCCAGCAAAAAAGAAAGTTCGTAAAAACCAACCTCCTCTTCATTTTTTTCTTCCTCGAGATTCTCCTTCTCGCCAACTTTCTCTCGATTTTCATCTTTTTCTGTTTGAAGAATAGTTGCCTTCATAATTTCGAATAAATTTTAATTCTTTTTCTCTTCTTGTCAAATTAATTTAGCTTACCCCTGTTTATTCTAGATTCTAAGTTTCAGGATTAATCATTTTCAAAAATTCTTTTAAATCTTTAGCTAAGTCACTCTCAATTCTTATTTTTGTCTTTTTATTTGGCAAGAGAAATTCCAAAGCCGAACAATGGAGAAATTGCCTTTTTAGTTTTCTAGTTTCTTCTGGTAGAGATTTTTTTCTGCCATAAATTTTGTCACCGACAATTGGCAGACCAATTTTGGCTAAATGGATTCTTATTTGGTTAGTTCGGCCAGTTTTAGGAAAAACTTTTAACAAACTATATTTTTCTTGCCCTTTTATTTTTTTAATAAGTTCAAAAAAAGTTAAAGCCGGTTTTCTTTTTCTGGCTTTTTTGTCAGTTGTTTTCAGTTTGCCTCCCCAGCCAATTGGCAAATTAATTTCTCCTCTTTTTTTATTAGGCCAGCCATAGACCAAAGCCAGATATTCTTTTTTGATTTTTCTTTCTTTAAAAAGTTTTTTTAAATAATCAAAAAAGTTTTTGTTTTTAGCTACTAACAAAACGCCTGAGGTTTCTTTATCAAGGCGATGAACTAGACCAAATCTTTGGCTGTCAAAATTTTTATTTTGGGGAAATTTTTCTTTAAGAAAATCAATTAAAGTTTTTTTTTGAGAATTTTTAGTTGGTTCAACTAAAAGATTTGCTGGCTTATTTAAAGCCAAGAAGTTCTCGTCTTCAAAAATAATAGGGATTTTCATTTTAGAAGCGCCGCGTAGGAGAGTCGAACTCCTATTACTAGGCTGAGAACCTAGTGTCCTAAACCGTTAGACGAACGCGGCTTTTTTTAATTTTAAGAAAATTTTAAACAAAAAATAGAATTTGAGCAAGGGCAGACCTTACCCTAAACGGGCAAGGTCTGCCCTTGCTGGTAATTTTTAAGTCGGAGGAGGAATTAAAGGAATTGCCACCTATTATTTCCTTCCTCTTTCTTGGAAGAGACAGGATCAGTATAGAGAAACAAAATTATTTATTGATTTTTTATACTTATTTAGATATTGAGGTATACGATTCACTCCGCCACAACCTCCGTCAAAAATTACTATTCCTTTTGGTTTCTTTGTGCCTATCTTTCTTTTCTCGGCTTTTTCTATATCAATTTGACTGGCATATCCAAAAAGGAAAGATAAGTTATGAGGAGGCCGAAAATTCTCCAAAGTCATTCTTTTTCCTATATTCTGCCAAATCTTATCCCAATTAAGATTTTCTAAAAAACCTTTAGCAATTTCCTCTGTAGCCACTACAACCATAGCATTATTCTCCGGTCCTTTTCCAGTTCCTACTGTTCCACAAACTTGAGGCAAAACTTTGTCTGAACCCACGCCTAAATATTTTTTTCCTTCATAAGAATGGTGACGAGTAAATATCAGAGAATATTTTCCTGATTCCATTAACTCTTTAAATTTTTCTTGTTTAATATCACGGGCTAAATAAAATTCCAAATTAACTTCTCTTTCTTTCTGGTCTTTTACTTTTCCTTTTATTAGATAACCAAGATTTCCTTCAATAGTAATTTCTTTTATAGAATATTCTCTATCTTTATATTTTTCTTTTTTAAATAATTCTTTTAATTCCTCTAAATAACCTTCCGCAGATTGAGCAAAAACCACTAATGACCTAAGAGTATTTTTTTCCTTAATCAATTCTTGATAATCAGGTTTCTCTATCCATTCTATTAAATTAAAAATCTTTTTCTCTTTAGAAGTTATCTTTTCTTTACTAAAATATTTCGGATAAAGCTTGTAGTAGGTTAATAATTTAAAAACAGAAACATTAAAATGAGTTTCTTTTACTTTCTTAATTTGTTCTAATAAATATCTTCTTTCCTCTTCGTCACTAAGATTATGAACTTCTTCTAAAGCAACCATTAGATAAGAAAGAGAAAGATCCTTATGAGCGTTTTTTTCTATAGATTGGCAAGTTTGCTTTATTAAATTTTTTAAATCAATACTTTGCTCCTTTACAACTTCACCTAATTTTTTCCTAGAAGCCAAAGAAAGAAGAAAATGTTGTCGGACATTTTCTGTATTTTCAGGATATTTTCCTTTAATCCATTCTAAGAAATTTTTCCCTTCTGCCTTCATTCTTTCTGATAAATTCTTGTAAACTTCATTATAAGTCCCAGTATATAATTCAAATCCTCCATAAGATAAAAGATAGCCAAGTTCTTTGTCGCTTAAATGTTTTAAAAAGTTAGATACTTTTTCTCTCCAATTTTCTTCTTCATACCAATCATGAATCTCATTAGTTGTTCGAGCCACACCCCCATAAATTGATTCTAAAGAATTATCTTCTTTATAAAAATTAACATCTTTCAAAATTTTCTTATATAAAGCAGGAAATCCTTCCTCAGGCAATTTTTTATAAAAAAGATTTAGATCTGAATAAATCCGGTATCCAGCTTCCTTTATCCCTTCGATAAAATTCTTCTCTACACCAAAAGATAAATTTTCTAATCGAAATCCTAATTCCTTTAATATTAATGGGCCATATTTTTCTTTTTTGTTTCTTTCTTTAGTAAAAAAATTCTTCCAAAATTCCTTCACTGATGGAATTTCATATATCACTGACATTGCCCAAAATAACAATCTTTCTGATAAATTTGAAGAAAGTTTATTTAAGTGCTCTGGATATTTAAAGTAATAATCAACAAATTTAGACCCGTAACCTTCTTTTCCACTTAAATACTCATCAAACCTCATTCTAAAAACTTCCTCCATTACTATCTCTACAGAGCTTTTGTCTAAATTGTTAATTTTCTCAGATAACAGCCATTTATTTAAAACTTCTTGGCAGAGTTGTATCTCTTCTTTGTGTCTGCTCAATTTTAAGACATCTAATAACCCGGATAAAATAAAACATTGATCGTTTTTAGAAAATTCATTTAGCTCATCTTTTTCTATAAAATGCTTTAACAATTTTAAACTTTTTCCTGTTTTATCTTTTTCAACTATAGATACTATCTCGCTACTTAAAAAACCCCTTATCAAAGGGTGCCAATTAGAATAAGACCGAGAATTGATAAGATCTTGATAATTTTTTATATGAGATTCTTTAGGTTGTTCTAATGATAAAGACTCAAAACCAGGATAACTGTAAATTACTTTTTGCAGCAATAAAGTTAGTTCTTCTAATTTTGCTTCTTTAACTTCTTCAGGTAAATCTTCTTTTTCTTCTATTTTCTTCATTAACTCATTAATGCTATTGATTTTTTTAATAAGTTCCTTATGGGACTCTGTTTCTATATTTTTTGTTATTCCTGCTATTGCCTCTGTAGGCAGCATCTTTTCTGCTAAAATTCCTCCAGTTATTTTTGCTCCCCATTTCAGAAACTCGCGCCTGGTCATTCCCTTTCCTTTTTGTTCTGGCTCTTCCTTTGTCTCTTTGATTTCTTTTACTGATCTTTCTTCTTCCTTATTTTTAGGACTTTCGGAGGACTCAATATTCGGTTTTGACATTCGCTCAAATTGAATCATATAAAATATTACACACCATAAAAAAGCAGAAGTTAAAAAAGAATCCAAAGAATCCCTTTTATCTTAATTAAAAGAATTAAAAATTCTGCTGAAGATATTCTTTTTCTTCTTTTAATATTTCTTCTTTCAACTTTTCATCTTTAGTCATAAATGCTTTTTTCTTCTTTTCTAAATTTTCAGTTAGAAAATTTAAAGACCGGGGACTTTCTTTTAGAATTTCTAATAAAGCAGATATCTGATCTTCTGTAAAATACTCTATTACTTCAAACCATAAATTTTTCTGCTCCTGATTTAAATTAGATTTTTCTATTATGTTTTTTAATTCTTTTAGTTCTTCTACCATAGATTTTTATTTTTCGGCTTTAAAATATTCCTGTGACATTTTCCTTAGCTCTTGAAACCCGGGAAATTTTTTTTCTTTGTTTGTCATAAAATCTAAGGCTTTATCTCCAAATTTTTCTTTGGCAAAATCATATAAATTTAGATTCACGTCCTCCAACACCTTTTTTACACTTTCAGGAGAGACTTTTAATGGTGTTTTTTTATCTATTTCTATTTCAGGAAATCCTATCTTTACTGCTTCTCTTCTTAAAGCAGTTTGTTTAATTATCTCTCTAGCTTCAGTTCTATCTGAGACTTCTAACAATCTATTCAATAATTCAGATGATAATTGCTTTTCCTGTTTATCTATCCTGCTGCCAGTATAATCTTCAAAATGAACGTTTCCAAACATCGTTACTAAAGCCATAAGACCACCATTTTTACTTATTATATCTCTAAACTTATAATACTCTTCTAAACTTACTTTTCCGTCTTTATTACCAAATTTTTGGTCAAAAAATGAAGCCATGTTTTCATAGAGGATATTGATAGCCCTTTGCATCGGCTTTCCTACTTGTTTAGCAAATTTAGGAAGATAATCCACTTGGGCTACTCTTATTTGAGCATAACGAGATTGGTTCTTTTCAGGAATACTTACCAAATTCTCCAAAGCTTGAAATGCTAATTTCTTTTGTTGTTCTGCTGATAATTTGGATTCCATTACCTCTACAACTTCTTTCTTGGGTTTTATTTCTTGAAAGGCAGACGGACTTTCAGCATATGTCTTTATTGCTCCGGTCAATAATATCACTCCAGCAGTGATACTACATAATACTTCTTTTGCTAACTTTTTTAATCTTGAAGGTTCTTCTTTTTTTATCTCCAATACTTCTTCTTCCTCACTTACAAATTCTTTATTAAATTTCCTTTCTTCTTCAGGGATTTCTATGCCTAAATCAACGGTTTCAACTTCTTTTTTCTCAACTTCTTTCTCTTTTGGACTTATTTCCTTTTCCGATTTTATAGGAGATGTAGGAAATTTTTCTTTAAACATAACTCAGTAATAAAATGGCTAAGAAGCAATTTCGACCTCGATGAGTTTTAAATAATTACTTTTAATATTACAGGTATTTCCAATTTTGTCCATATATCCTGAGCCATTTTTTCAATCTAAAACTTCCCGCTCCTTTGGAGCAAGGCTCGCCCAGTGAAACTGGACGGCCCGCCCCAAAGGGGCGGAATTTTTTTTAGATTTGAATTTCCAAAAATTTGCCCCGTACCACGGTTAAACCACGGTGCGGGGTTTACATTTAGTTCCGATCGGATTTATTTGTACAAAGTTAATTTCATCTTAAATATTCTTACATTTAGTTCCGATCGGAATTATTTGTACCCAGCACCACTTTTGTTCCAAATTTGGTGTTTAGAGTTTTCTTTAATTTGAATTTGGACAAGAAAATTCGAGGTCTGCCCTTGCCCAAAGTTTGGGCAAGGGCAGACCTCGCTCGAATTCTCAAAAAATACCAGCGATTTTTTCTTGGCAATAAGGGCAACGACCATTTTGAAGAAAATTTTCAATTTTGCCTTGATAATAATCTCTTTTGATAACTGGCTGTGAGCATTTTGGACAATAAGTTGTTTCTTTCTCTGGTAAAGAAACATTGCCTAAATAAACATAAAAAAGTCCTTCTTCTTTGCCAATTTGATAAGCTCTAATTAATTTCTCTATTGGAGTAGGAGGAATTTCGCTCATTTTAAAAGCCGGGTAAAATCTGGAAAGATGCCAAGGGATTTCTGGACTAAGATTTTTGATAAATCTAGCAATCTGCCTTAATTCTTTTTCTGAATCATTATAACCAGGAATAATCAAAGTAGTAATTTCTAACCAAACACCAGATTTAAAAACTCTTTCAATATTTTCTAAAACCGGTGCTAATCTTCCTCCGCAAATTTGCTGATAAAATTTTTCAGAAAAACTTTTTAAATCAAAATTAACAGCATCTAAAAAAGGCAAAATTTCTTCTATTAATTCTTTGCTTTCAAAACCATTGGAAACAAAGATATTTTTTAAATTATTTTCTTTAGCCAATTTGGCTGTATCAAAAGCAAATTCAAAAAAAACAGCTGGCTCGTTATAGGTATAGGCAATGCTTTTAGCTCCGCTTTCCTTGGCTATTTCAACAATTTTTTCTTTACTGATTTCTTGACCAATAATTCTTCTTTTTTCACCAAACTCCTGACAATAATCTTCTCGGGTAATTTGAGAGATGTCGTAATTTTGACAAAAAAGACAACGAAAATTACAGCCAACTGTACCTAAAGAAAGAGCTAAAGAATTCGGCAAAAAGTGAAAAAGAGGTTTCTTTTCAATTGGATCTAAATTTAAAGCAATTATTTTTCCATAGACAAGAGAGTAAAGTTTGCCTTCGATATTTTTCCTTACTCCGCAAAGACCAAAGGAATTGTTTTTGATTAAACAATAATGAGAACAAGTTTTACACCTGACTTTTTTGTCAGGCAACTTTTCATAAAGATAGCACTCTTTCATTCTTTTTTATTAAAACAAGGAAGGTGTTTGTCTTCCAAAAAATCAATAACGATTTTACTTAACTCATTTGCTTTTTCTAAGTGTGGACTATGACCGGTTTTTTCCAAAACTACCAGTTTTGAATTTTTAATTAATTTCTTAAGTTTTTCTCCTTCCTCTAAAGGAACAACTTTATCTTCTTTCCCCCAAATAATCAAAGTTGGCAAATTAATTTTTTCTAAAAGGAAAGAACAATCTTCTTTGATAATCTTCTTAAAAATCTCTCTCTTTATTCCTTGGGATTGATAATAATCTTGATTGCCTAAAATTTTAGCAATAATTCTTTCAACTATCTTTGGCAAAGGTCTTTTTTTGATAATTTTTCTAAATTTCTTTGCTAAAAAACTAAAAAATTTAACTTTAGCCCCCTTTTTTCTAAAAATTGCTGGCGAGCAAAGAATAATTTTTTCTACTTTTTGAGGTGAAATATTCAAAAAATTAAGAGCGACTGCACCGCCAAAAGAATGACCAAAGAGAATAACCTTTTCTTTAATTAAATTATCTAACCAGAGAGCATATTCTCTAATTCCCCAAATCTTATCTGGTGGAGGATTTTTACCAAAGCCAGGCAAATCAGGAACAATAACTTCAAAACCATTTTTCTCTAAAATTTCTTTGACTTTCTGCCAACTTTCTTGACCTTTTCCCCAGCCATGAATAATCAGAATTTTTTTTGTCATTTCGTGCCCTCGGCAGGATTTGAACCTGCAACCCCAAAAAGGGACATGGTCCTAAGCCATGCGCGTCTGCCAATTCCGCCACGAGGGCTCAATTTCTCTTAGAAAAATTTTGGTGCGCGTGGCTGGACTTGAACCAGCGACCTCCTCGATGTCACCGAGACGCTCTAACCAGCTGAGCTACACGCGCCTTGAAAAAATTTTAGGACATTTTCCTTTTAAAGTCAATAAAATAATTGCTAACTGCTAATCGCCAATTGCTATAAAACATTGACTTATTATTATTTTAGTTTATTTTATAATTTAGTTTATTTTGTTTCGCCTCGACTTTAGTCGGGACAGGTAAATAAGGAAAATTAAAAAAAAATAATAAGGAGGTGAAGAGAATGAAAATTAGAGGCCTTTTTACCAGTATTTTAGGACTGGTAATAGCGATTATTGTCAGTCTTTTCCTTTTCAAAATTACAATGGAACTGACATCTGGAGATGAGATTGTTTCTATCGCGGCTGCTGTAGTTGGTTTCTGGTTCCTCTTTGACTTACTGATTGATTTATCTCGTTAAATAAAAAAACCCCTAATTAAAGGGGTTTTTATTAATAGCAAGATTCGTAGAGGTAGAGGTATCTTGTTTTTCCGGAGCTGTTGTAGTAATGCTCAGGTGTCTTTCTTTTTGAAATAATCCTTTTCTTTTCATCTGTCACCAGCATTTTCGGATATTCTCTTCGAAAATGTCCTAGATTTACTCTCATACCTGGGAGAACTGGAATTACTTGCGGAGCTGAACGGAAAATGATGATTTCTTTTCTCTCTGCTTTTTTCTTTGCCTCAACCTCTGGTTCCATCTTCTTCACTCTTGCTCGATATTCAAACACAGACTCTTTTCCTGGATCCCAACTCTTTCCGACTCCGAAAGGAAGACCAGCTTTCTGACCATTAACCCAACAAGAAATAAGAATCAATGAAAGGAGAACAACTACTGTAGCAACCTTGAGGAGTTTTTGGGTAAACTTATAAGTCCCAGGAAGAATATAAACCACTCCACACCAAGCCAATCCTGTTCCCAACAGAACTTTCCCGCTTGGCCCAGACATTAAATGCCACCAGCGGATTCCGAGAGAAGTTGAAACATAAATGAAGCTCACTGGAAAGAGCAAGTAAATTCCAATCATTTCAGCCGTAATTTTAATCAGAAACAAATTCCTATCTTCATCTCCCTCTTTTTTTCTTCCGGTTTCGTCATCAATCCATCTCCGAGTAATTGAAATCCCTTCAGCTGCCGATCGAAATGTCAAAAAACAAAAAGAAATTTCTACAAGTAGGTATGTCCACTTTGGAAAATTAGAAGCTAACGGAGACTCTTTAAGGCCTGGAACCAGAAAACCAAGAGTAAAAAGAAACCACAATAGGATTATCCAGAATCCAGTGAGAAGAATATCTTTTTTTACTTCCCCACCTCTCTTAAGATGAACAATTTTGGAGACATAGATGTAATAACCAGAAAGAGCAAACAAAACTAGGGTCAGAAGAACTTCACATTTCCATTCAATCTTCCAAATAAGAAAAAGAAACCAAAACAGAAGCAATAAACCAACTCTAATATCAAGAAGCCATCTCTTTATCTCTGTATCAAGAAACCACTTTTTTATTTCTATTCTCATTCCTTACCTCCTTTTTCTTTAATTTCTTTAATAATTTCTTTAATTATTGAAGGAATTTCTTGGCTAACAAAGAAGAGCCAAGATGGAATTCCGGTTTCTTCCTTAACAGCCTTTATGATATCAGCTCTCACTTTTTCTAATTCCTGTCTTTTCTGCTCTGCCTTAGTTCTACTCACATATTCCTGCTCAGCCAGTTTCGCTTCAGCAATCTCAGCTGGCGGCTCTTGATAGAGAAGAACAAACTCTGTTCCAATTCCAAATGTGTCTGAAAGAACCTTATCTGATTCAACCGAGACCAGCCAGGAGAGAAATTCTAGAAGAGGAGCGTTCACCGAAATTAAATTCACCTTTTCCTTTGTCTTATCTGTCTTATCGCTTTCTTTTGTTTCATCCTCTTCTTCTGTTTTGCCGCTCCATTTACACTTCTTGTTTGAACAACGGAATTGCTGATCATCCACCTTCATCTGGCTTCCACATTTAGGACAGCGAGGGATACGATCTTCTTTCCATGACTTGGGAATTTCATTTATTTGAATCTCGCTCATCTTTAAATTTGAGATGTACTTTTTTAAATTAGTAGAGATAACTTCTTTTGCCAACCCCTCTATTTCTTCAATTAATTTTTTTTCTTCAACTTCCGGCAAATTCCGAGCAGCAATAACTCCTCGAGAGACCTCTTTTCCTTCTATTTTCACTGTTTTCTCCTTCCCATCTTTATCCAAAGCATCTATGAAATAAATCAATCTAGCTGCAAGCGTCACTTTTTGAGCATCAGATGTAATTGCTTCAATAGAGATTTCTTTAATCCTCCGACGGCAATTAAACTCTCTATAAATTTCCTCTGTGGGTTGTTTAAATTTCAATCCGGGATTTTTCTGTTTCAACTCACTAGTTGCTCTATCTCTCAGAATTACCACCTGCATTGGTTTCACTTCAAAAAGACAACCACTAGCCACTGCTCCTACAATTAACAGCAAAATAAAAATTGCAATCAACCAAAACATTTCTTTCACCTCCTTTTTATATTCTTATTTGCTGACAAAATAATAACAAAAAATTTAAGAAATGTCAAGGTTGAAAATCAGCTTAATGCAAAACTGAAAAATTAAATTCAGAGAGACGGCAAGGGCAGACCTCTCCGACTTAAGTCGGAGAGGTCTGCCCTTGTTCAAATTTGACAAGAATTTAATTAAGAGTATTCTCTTTAAGAGACATTTTATGTCTTTCCTTTTTTCTTTTTTAAACAAGAAAAAAGGCTGAGGTCGGTTTTAGAAAAAATAGAAAATGGAAAATAAACTTTATGTAGGAGGTATCTCTTACAGCACTACTGAGAGTGGTTTAGAAGATCTTTTTTCTCAAGCAGGCAAAGTTGATTCGGTTAACATTATCACTGATAAATTTTCTGGCAAATCTAAAGGTTTTGCTTTTGTAGAAATGTCTAACGAAGAAGAAGCCAAAAAAGCAATAGAAATGTTTAATGGCAAAGAACTTGATGGCCGAAAAATCATTGTTGATCATGCCAGGCCAATGAAAAAGAGAAACTTCCGAGAAAAAAGAATTATTTAGGATAAAAATCCTAACAAAAAAGCCCTTCACAAAGGGCTTTTTTGTTTGCTTAAAAATTTTAAAATCTATTTGTCTTCTTTCTTCTTTTCTTCTTTTTTCTTATCTTCTTCTAATTTAGATTCATCTTTAACTTTTAACTCCTTTTCTGAATTTTTCTCTTTAACTTCCTCTTCTTTTTCTTCTTTTTCTTTAGCTTCAGCCACTCCGCCATCTATTTTTTTATCTGGCTCTTCAATTGACCTAACATCTATTCTAAAACTGGTCAATTTAGCCGCCAATCTAACATTTTGACCATCTTTGCCAATAGCCAAAGACAATTGATCTGGTTTAACCAAAACTAAAGCACTTCTTTTTGGCAAAATTTTTACTTCACTGACTTTAGCTGGTGCTAAAGCATTAGCCACATATTCTTCTGGATCATCAGAATAAGCAATAATATCAATTTTCTCTGGTGAAACTTCATTTAAAATAGCCATTACTCTAGTGCCTCGCTGACCAACACAAGAACCAACAGCATCTACTCCTTCCTCTTTACTTAAAACAGCTATTTTCGTTCTTGAGCCTGGCTCGCGGACAATGGCTTTAATTTCAACTATGCCCTCTTGAATTTCTGGCACCTCTAAAGCAAAAAGTCTAGAAATAAATTTAGGATGAGCCCGAGAGAGAATTATTTTTGGTCCCTTGGAATCTCTTTCAACGCTTAAAAGATAAAATTTCAATCGCTGACCTGGTCGATAATGTTCTGTCGGAACAGTCTCTGAAGCTGGCATCAAAGCAATTACTCTATTCAAATCAACAAAAACATTTCTCTTTTCAATCCTTTGAACTAAACCGCCAACAATTCCCCCTTCTTTTTTCTTAAACTCTTCAAAAAGTGTTTCTCTTTCTATTTCTCTCAAACGCTGTAAAATAACCTGTTTGGCTGTTTGAGCAGCTATTCTGCCAAAATCTTTATCTGGCATTTCCAAAGGAAAAAATATCTCCTGGCCTGGTTCAACTTTGGCATCAATCTTTCTTGCTTCCTCTAAAAGAATATGTTTGTTAGGATTAAACTTAAACTTTTTCTCTCCTTCTTTAGCTTTCTCGCCCTCCTTTAAAATCATTGACTCATCTAAAACAATTTTTACTTGCCAAAATTTTATTTTGCCGCTTTCTGGATCTATCTTGCTTCTAATAATCTCATCCTTCCTTCGATATTCTTTTTTATAAGCCGAAGCTAAAGCCGCCTCTAAAGCCGAGATTATTTTTTCTTGAGGAAGTTTTTTCTCTAAAGCAATTTGAGAAATAACTGAAAGTAAATTGTTTGTATCAATCATATTTTTTCCAACTCTTAAGCAAAATTTAACTACCAAGGCATTAAATAAAGTTTTTGAGTTTTTCTGTCAAGAAAATAAATGCCTTTTTTGCTAACAAACGGTTTAATAATATCCGATTTTTTATTTTTTGACAAGACCTCCTTTGAAAACTCTTGTAAATCTATTTTCAAAATATCCTCAGAAAAATCAACAATACCTTTCCAATAATCATCTGGTAAACAATAACTCTTATCCATTTCCTCTGGCACAGCGCAAACAAGAAAATTTTCTTCTTCAGCAAAACCGCATTTCTCAGCCAAAGTGAAGAAATCAAAATTCTTTAATAATTCTTTGGTCAATAAAGAATAAAGAGAAAGAACTCTCTCTTTGCCAAAAGAAACCAGAACTTTATCTCTTTTTGGAGAAACTTTAGCCTCTAAACCCTCTCCTTTTAGCCAAAGAGAAATTTTTTTCTCTTTTAAATCAAGAAAATAAAGTTTGCCCTGATAAAGACAGGTTGCTTTTTCTATTAAAAGAAGTTTATCTTCACCAATAACCTTTAAGGAGGTATCTAAAACTGGAAAATCAACAATCTTTTTTTCCTGCCAATCTTCTAAATTAAGAGAAAAAATTGCTGAAGAATTATTTTCTTTCTTAAGATAAATTATTTTTTGACTATCCAAAGAAAAATCTAAAGAACTAATACCTTTAGCTAGAACTCTTCTTGTCTTTTTTTCTAAATCTAAAAGAACTGGCGGTAAATTTTCTCTTTGCCAAAAAACTACTAATTTTTTCTTGTCAGGAGAAATTTTTATTTCTTTGACATCAGGAAAAGAAACCTCTTGGGGGTTAATCTGGGAAGTCAATAAGTCAAGTTTGAAAAGCGAACCTTCTTTGTCAAAAAAGTAAAGAAAATCTTCTCCTTTCAGCCAAAAAGAAAGAATTTGTTTTTCTTTTGGTGTTAAAAGAAAAATTCTCTCTTTTTGTTCTTCTGAAACTGTCGGAGTTGGCTCTTTTTTTAGAGAAATTTTTTCTTTTTGAGAGCTTCTAATTTGCCAAAAAAACCAAAATAAAAAACAAAGCAAAAAAAAGGCAAAGATAATTAAAGCAATAAAATTTCTTTTCTTTTTCTCCATTTTTTATTTTATTATTGAGGAGTAGAAGTAGTAGTAAAAACTTCCATATCTGGTAAACGAATTTCAACTAAATCTGGATTAATATTATAAAGAATAAGATAAGTTGCCAAAATCAAGATCAAGCCGAGAATGGCATTCCAAATTTTTTCTTTGGCTTTCCTCTCTTGAGCCAAATTAGAAGGATAAAGCATATATTCAATTGAACCCCAGATTAAAAAGACAACTGATAAAAAGCCAGCTATTCCTAAGCCAAAGCTAAAAAGATCCTGAAGAAATGTCTCTAAAGAACCAGCATTAATTTCTTCTATTCCAGGAAAAAAAGGCAGATGATAATCCTGAGCGAAAACTAAAAAAGGATAAAAAAGCAAAGCGAGAAAAAAAACTTTTTTTATTTTTTTAAAAAATTCTTTCATTCTTTATTGATTATAAAACTTTAAAGAAAATCAATCAACTTTAACTTCTTGACTATAATATTTAGTGCCAATTTTGTTATAGCGGCTTTGTAAATATAGCCAAAGAGAATCAAAACTATTTTCTGGCTTAAAAACAATTTCTCTTTTATTTTCAGCAATCAATTTATTGCCAAAAAACCAAAAGGGCTTCAAGTTAACTAATTTCCATTGGGGAAAGAAAAAAGTTTGATAAGTCAAAGAAATTTCTTCTCCTTTTTTTATTTTTTTCAAAGAAAGTAAACTGCCTTGAGGATAAATAATAACCTCTGGCAAAGAAAAAGGGATTGATAAAGAAAACTCCTTTTGTCGTCCGAATTTATCTTTTAAAACCAAAGTAATTGTTAAATTTTCACTTTCTTTTTCTCTTTTATCAATAAAAGAAAAAGAAACTTTGCCAAAACCAGAGTCAACAATTTGAGAATTGAGATACCAAGAAAAAAACAAATCTTTTGATGAAATAATTTTTCCTTCTTTGTCAAAAACTAAAGCCGAAACTTTAACCTGACTATTACTACTTGGCAGTGATTTTCCTTGATAAAAAGAAGGAACAAAGGTCTGACTTTGCCAAGTTAAATGAGCAAAAAGAGGCAGTTCTTTAGCCAAAACAAAAGAAGGTAAACAAAGAAAAATTGCTAAAAAAATAATTTTTTTTCTCATTTTTTATTAATTATTACCCTCCCCCTCCTTAATCCTCCCCCCGCCGTAATTTTGTTTCAGAAAATCAGAGTTTTCTAATTATTGAGAATAAGCTCTGTTTTCTCTCGCAAGGCAGTTCATTAAATGAACTGCCTTGCCCTTATTTGTGTGGCAAAATTACGGCGGGGGGAGGAAATAATAGGTAGAACCCCCTTTTCTCTCCCCTTCCCTCTGGGAAGGGGAGAGATTGAGAGAGGGGATGGGAAATATAACTATCTTTCTCCTTATATTTAATCATTGATTTGGACCAGCTGTCAACTTTTCTTCGCTCTTTTCAGAAAGATAAATAGCCAAGATAGTAAAAGTTCTTAAAGGTAAACTGCTTAAAAAAGGAATTTTTTCCGCTAAAACAGTACCAATTTGAGCAAAGACCTTTTTGCCTTTAACTCCTTTTAAAAAAAGATAAAGAGTTGTGCCAGCATCAACTAACAAAGAAAAAAGAAAAGAGAAAACTGGCAGAGCTAAAAGATACCAAGGACTTTTGGCAGCAAATTCTAGCCAAGCAACATGGATACCAACTTTACCAAGAAGCCAACTAACTGCATTAGCGGCTGCAACTGCACCAAGACCTATTGGATTTGTAATAATTTGTAAAAAAACAGCCAGGAATAAAGAAGAAATTACTTCTAAAAAATCAGCAATAAAAGCAAAACTAAAAAGAAAGAAGAAATCAATAAAATCGATTTTTTTCATAATTCATTATTATTAATTACGCTGGCTGGGGACGAGAAGTGGAAGCAATTTCGTGTTCAACATAAGAAGAAACAACTTTAATCAAGGCCTGCCTTAAACCGGCAATAAAAATACCTTCGCCAACATCAAGTTGAGGCAAAAGAGCTTTAGTAGCCGAAGATAAATGAAAAGTTTTTTGAATTAAATCAACATTAGCCGGTGATTGCTTCATTAACATTTGCAAAGCGCTATTGCTAATAATCGGCATTCCATAAGGAGAATTAAGAAAATCACTAATGTTTTGAGTAATAACAGTCAAACCAAGTTGATATTTTCTACCTCTTTTTGCCAGGCCAGCAAGAAAACTAGCACTATCAGGATATTTCATTAAATACCAAGCCTCATCAATTAAAACCAATCTCCTTTTGGGATTGCCTCTGATTGCTTTCCAGATAAAATTCAAAGTTAAAAACATTGCTATAGGTCTCAATTCTTCTTCTAAATCTCTCAAACTAAAAACAACTAATTTGTTAGTTAAATCAACATTGGTTGGCTGATTTAAAAAACCAGCAAAACTTCCTTTGGTATAAGGATAAAGATTTTCAGCTAATCTTCTACCTCCTTCCATATTGTAAAGAACCTCAGCCAAATCGCTTAAAGTAGGAAACTCAATTTTTTCCTTGCTAAGATCAGTCTCTGGAGTAATATCCCTTGAACGATAAGTTTCTAAAATTGCTCTGTCTAAAACAGCCTCCTCGCTAGAAGTAATATCTTTAATAATCATTTTCAACAAAGTAGTTAAATCCAAAATGTTTGATTTAAGCAATTCTTCAGTACTCTCACCAATCTCTCTTGGCAAATCAAAAGGATTAATATTGTATTCAGAGGCAATAGAAACCGGGAAGAAACTTCCTCCTAATTTTTCTGAAAGAAGTTTATATTCGTTTTCTGGATCAATAATAATTATTTCTCGACCAAGCATCAAAGAACGAATAATCTCTAACTTAGCAAAATAACTTTTGCCAGCACCAGAAGTAGCTAAAATAAGCATATTAGCATTTTCTAAAGAGAACCTATCAAAAATAACCGGTGATTGGCTAACAATATTTATACCATAAAGAATGGCTTCCTCTTCACTACCTTTGAAAAATAACCCTGGTGAAAGATCAGCTGAAACAAAAGGAAAAAAAGCCGAAGCTGGTAAAGTGTCTAAAGTATTGTAAACTTCTAATTCGTCAATTCCTAAAGGAAAAGTAGAATTGGCTCCTTCTAAGTGCTGGAAAATAGCTGGCTTGACATAAATCATTCTATTTTTGAAAAGAAGAAGAACATCTTGTTCTTTTCTCTTTAAAGAAGTTAAATCTTCTGCCCAAATAGTAATATAAAGAGAAACATGAAAAAGTTTTTCTTCAGCTGACTGTAAAGCATCTCTCAATCTCTCAATATTCCTTCGAGCTATTTCTAGAGAAGGATCTCTCACTTTACCTTTTTCTTCATTTTCTATAATTTGGGCTTCTATTTGAGCAATTTTTTTTCTTAATTGCTTAAGGGCTTGAGAGGTATCAATTGGATGAAAAAATATTGAGAGGTCAAAAATTTCATTTAAGGAAATCAATGATTGAAGCCAGCCAAAGTCAAGATATTTAGCATAAGAGAAAACAAAAAAAGTTTTGGCATAAAAACTGCCCAACTTTAAATAATTAGGAGCAACCTCAACTGCTGCCGGCGCTAAGAGATCTCTCAAAATTTCCTCTTTTTGAGGAAGAACTTGAGGAATCTCAATTTTCTCTTCTTGAGAAGAAAATTTGTCTTTTAAAAACATTTTAATTTATCTTGATAAAACTTCTAAATTATTTATTTCTATCAAGCCAGGATTGTAAAGGTTATAAAATAATTCAATAATCTCTTTGGTCTCTAAAATAATAACATTTAAACCAATATTTGTTAAACCATCAACCACTAAATCAACCCTTTGATTTAATTGTTCTATCTTTTTTTCCTGACTAAGTTTCTCCTCTTCGCTTTCTTTCTCTTTTGTTTTTTCTTTTTTGGAAAAAAGTGACTTAAATTTTGTCAAAAACCCTTCCTTGCTAACAATAAAAGGTCTATAAGAGACAACTACAAAAAAATCTTTTCTCATAATACTACCGGTCTTACCTAAATATTTCAAAAATTCAATATACTCTCTTATCTGGGTTTGCATTAACTCCTCTGTTGTCTCTTCTAACCTTTTCTCTAAATTTCTAATATAGGCAGCCAAGTTTTTTTGTCTTGAATGAACAACAATTTGCAAATCAAAATCTAAAGAATTTAAAAAGGACTGAAATTGACTGGCAATAACTTGTTTTTCTTCTTCTGACTTTAAAGAGAGATTAATACCATCGATAGCCAAAATTTTAGCCAAAGATCCATCCTCTAAAAACATCACTCCTTTATTGATGTTTTTAATTTTCAAAATTTTTTGAGTGGGAACACCTTTCATATTAATCTATCAGCTACATTGGAAGCGCCAAAAGATTCTGGCTTGGTTTTAACTTTAAAACCATTACCTTTAACCAAATTAATTACTTCTTGAACCATTGCCTTAGTTGGACCATTCAAACCAATATCAACATGGATTTCTAAAGAGAAATCAAATTTATTAGCCCAAGATTTGAGTCTTTTCACTAATTCCTGAGCAATAGACAAAGAAAAAAGCACTTCGTTATAAATCCTTTCTCTCATTGTCCTTGATTTTGGCAAATAAACTCTTCGCCAAAAATATCTTCCTCCTCGACCAAAACGATGAATAATAATAGCACTAACAAATTCATCTTCCTCATTGTGTCGTTCTGAATCAGTACCAATAGCTAAATTATAATGAAAAGAAGGCTCTTCTTTAATAAAAGAGAACAACTCTTCAACTAGTTGGTCTAAACTAATTTTACCTTTTCGATGAGAATGAAAAAATATTTTCTCTTTCATATTTGATGAATAAATTTTATCTTTTCATTGAAAGGCCAATTTTCCCGTCCGGATCAATACGAATAATTTTTACTTCGACCTTTTCTCCTTCTTTTAAGACATCACTAACTTTATTTATTCTCCTATTGCTTATCTCTGAAATATGTAAAAGGCCAGTATGAAATTTATCAAGCTCAACAATAGCTCCAAAATCTAAAATTTTAGCCACTCGACCAACAACTTTCTCGCCTAACTGGTACTCGCGAGTTAACTGAAAAATAATTTTAGCCGCCTTTTCAACATTTTCTTTGTCCTGGCCAGCAATAAAAATTCGACCATCTTCCTCAATATCAATATCTGTCAATTGATATTTTTCAATTAAAGAATTTATTGTTCTGCCACCAGTACCAATCAAAAGACCAATTTTTTCTGGAGGAATCATCAAAGAAACAATCTTCGGAGCATAAGGAGAAAGCTCTTTTCTTGGCTCTTTAATCACTTTTTGACTCTCTCTCAAAATTTCTTCTCGACCTCTTCTTGCCTGCTCTAAAACTTCCCTGATAATTTCTAAACTCAAACCTTTATTTTTAACATCTAACTGACAGGCAGTTATTCCTTTTTCTGAACCAGCTACTTTAAAATCAATTTCGCCAAAATGATCTTCAGCTCCGCGAATGTCAGAAAGAATCTTATACTGGCTATCAATTTCTCCTATCAAACCTATCCCCAAACCAAAAATTGGTCTCTTAATTGGTACACCAGCATCCATTAAAGCTAAAGAAGAAGCACAAACTGAACCCATTGAAGAAGAACCATTAGAAGAAAGAACTTCAGAAACTACTCTAATAGTATAAGGAAAAATATCTTCTTGAGGAATAACCGCTAACAAGGCCTTTTCTACTAAAGCGCCATGACCTATTTCCCGACGACCAGGTGGTCGAGCATAACTGCCAATTTCACCACCAGCATAAGGAGGAAAATTGTAATGATGAATAAATCTTTTCTTTCCTGAAATTTCAATGGTATCTAAAAATAATTGAGAAGAAGGACTGGCTAAAGTCACTGAAGAAAGTATTCTTGTCAAACCTTTTTGAAAATAAGCCGAGCCATGAGTTCTCGGTAGTAAGCCAACTGAAAATTCCATTTTCCTCAATTCATCTGCTCGCCGACCATCACTTCTCTTATCTTCCTTAAGGATTTTCTCTTTAAAAATTTTTTTAAGTTCTTTTTTGAAAAAATAATTCAATAGAAAGATGTTATTTTCATCAAAGTTAATACCTTCCTTTTCTAAAGAAGAAAGAAGATCTTCCTTAATTAAAGAAATATCTTTTTCAAAATCTATCTCTTCTTTGGCAAAATAATTTTTAACTTTTTTTTCTATTTCCTGATCTTCGACATTCAAAAGAAGACTATCATTTTTTTGGGGTTTTAATTGCTCAATAATCTCTTTCTGAAAATCAATCAAAGAATCTATTGACTGAGAGACATTTGTTAAAGAAGAAATAACTTCATCTTCTTTCACTTCTTTCCCTCTTAACTCTAACATATTAAACAATCCTTGACTACCTTTAGAAGCAAAAACATCTAAGTCAGCTTTTTCTCTTAAAGAAAATTCTGGATTGATTATTTCTCTATTTCCTTCTTTAACAATTCTCAGACCAGCCACTGGTCCTTCAAAAGGAATCTCTGAAAGAGAAAGAGCTAAAGAAGAACCAAACAAAGCCAAAAAATCAGGATCAAAATCACCTAAAGAAAGAACGGTGATAATCAATTGGATTTCTCTTCTTAAATTTTCTGGAAAAAGTGGCCGTAAACTTCTATCTATTAATCTAGCAGTTAAAATTGCCTCTTCCGAAGGCCTAGTTTCTCTTCTAATAAAACGACTACCACCAATTTTGCCAGCAGCATAATACCTCTCACGATATTCTACAGAAAAAGGCAAAAAATCCAAATGGGGTAGATCCTTTTTACCAAGAACTAAAGCAACTAAACAAACCGTGTCTTGGTATTTTAGAAGCAAAGAAGTATTTGCTTGACAGGCAAATTTATTAATTTCTATTTTCAAGGGCTCGCCTTGAATCTTTCTCTCAAATTTAAGCATTTTTTGCTGTTTTTTTATCAATAACCAAATTCCAGCCAGTTGGCGCTCTTCTAATTTCTTGAATAACTCTATATTCTTGACTAATTTTCTCTAAAAAAGAAAGGAGTTTCTTCTGGCCAAGGTCAAAAAAATTTCTCTCTCTTCCTTTTAAACGAATCTCTATTCTCACTTTCTCTCCTTCTTCTAAAAATTCATCAATCTTCTTGGCTTTGGTTTCTAAATCTTTCTCACCTTCTTTGAAACCAATTCTAATAATTTTCAATTCTTTTCTTTTCTTCTCTTTCTTTGCCAATCTCTTCTGTTGATAAAGAAATTTACCAAAATCCATTATTTTTGCTACTGGCGGCGAAGTTTTTTCAGTTATTTCAACTAAATCCAAATTCTTCTCATAAGCCAAAGCCAAGGCCTGAGAAGTAGGCATTATTCCTAAATTCTTTCCTTGTTCATCAATCACTCTTAACTCTCTGGCTTTTATCTGGTTGTTTAATCTATATTTTTTCTCAGACAAATTTTTATTTAGATTTCATTTTAACAAAAAAGAAAAACCAAGTCAAACAAGTCTGTTCAGTATTTTCTAATCAACATATGAGCATGAAATGAAAGTGGTGAATTCTTGCTGTTTTTAGCAAAAATTGCTATAATCATCTAAATGAGAAAACAATAATAAATTGTTTTCTGTTTTTATTATGGAGAAAAAGACAAAAAAAGAAGAATATACTGCCAAAGATATTTATGTTTTAGAGGGATTAGAGCCGGTGAGGAGAAGGCCAGGAATGTATATTGGTTCAACTGGCCCAGAAGGTTTGCATCATTTGGTTTATGAATGTTTAGATAATGCTATTGATGAAGCTGTTGCTGGTTATGCTAAAGATATCAAAGTAAGAATTTTGCCTGGAGAAAAAGTTGAGGTTAGAGATGATGGTCGAGGAATTCCAGTTGATATTCATCCCCAAACAAAAAAATCGGCTTTAGAGACAGTAATGTGCACTTTGCATGCTGGCGGAAAGTTTGGAGCTAAAGCATACAAAGTAGCTGGTGGCTTGCATGGTGTAGGTGTTTCAGTAGTTAATGCTCTTTCTGATTGGTTAAGGGTAGAGGTTTGTCGAGATGGCTTTCTTTGGTCTCAAGAATATCAACGAGGAAAACCAAAAACAAAAGTTAAAAAGGAAAAAAGATGCCAAAAAAGAGGGACGGCAGTTATTTTTCATCCTGATCCTTTGATTTTTAAAGAAATAAAGTTTTCTTTAAAGAAAATTTTGAAGCATATTAGAGAGCAAGCCTTTTTAGTCGAAAAGACAAAATTTACTCTTTTAGACGAGAGAGAAGAGCCTCCTTTTATTTATCAATTTTATTTTGAAGGAGGTTTAAAATCCTTTTTAAAATATTTAATTGCTGGCGAAAAATTAATCCAAAAAGAACCTTTTTATGTCAAAGAGGAAAAAGAAGGTATTTTGGTCGAAGTGGCTTTTACTTATGTTCAAGATATTCAAGGCTTGGAATTAAGTTTTGCCAATAATATCCGCACTCAGGAAGGAGGAATGCATTTAGCTGGTTTTCGGACTGCCTTAACAAAAACCTTGACTGATTATGCCAAGAAAAATGATTTACTTAAAGGATTAACTTTAACTGGCGAGGATGTTAGAGAAGGTTTGATAGCTATTGTTTCAGTTAAAATTACTAATCCTCAATTTGAGGGTCAAACAAAAGCTAAATTAGGCAATCCAGAGGCAAAATCAGCAGTGGAAATAGTCGTTGGCAGAGCATTAGCTGACTTTTTAGAGAAAAATCCTGATGAAGCCAAGGCGATTATTGGTAAGTGCCTTTTAGCTTCTAAAGCTAGACAGGCAGCTAAAGCTGCTAAAGAAGGAATTTTGAAAAAAATTCTTAGTGAGAGTTTATCTTTACCAGGCAAATTATCTGATTGTTCTTCTCGCAAACCAGAAGAAAGAGAACTTTTTATTGTCGAGGGTGATTCAGCAGGTGGAAGTGCAAAACAGGCAAGAGATAGAAGATTTCAAGCTATTTTGCCTTTAAAAGGAAAAATTTTAAATGTTGAAAAAACTAGAATAGATAGAGTTCTCTCTTCAGAAGAAATAAAAGCTTTAATCATTGCTTTAGGAACTTCTATTGCTCAAGATTTCAATATTGAAAAAATAAAATATCATAAGATTATTTTAGCCGCTGATGCAGATTCAGATGGTAAGCATATCATTACTTTGCTTTTGACTTTGTTTTATCGCTATTTTCCTCAAATAATAGAAAGAGGATATCTTTATATTGCTCAGCCGCCTTTGTATAGAATTCAATCAGGAAAAATTATCAAATATGCTTATTCAGACCAAGAGAAAGAGAAAATAGTTAAAGAATTAAAAGGAGAAAAGAAAGCTATTGACATTCAAAGATATAAAGGTTTAGGCGAGATGAATCCTGAACAGCTTTGGCAGACAACCTTGGATCCAGAAAAGAGAATTTTGAAAAAAGTAACTATTGAAGATGCTCAGGAGGCTGATAGGATATTTGAGATTTTGATGGGAAATGAGGTTGGTCCAAGAAAAAAATTTATTCAGGTTTATGCTAAAGAGGTAAAGGATTTAGATATTTAAGAAATTTGACATTTTCCAAAAATCTCTTAAGAATATAAAAAAATGAAAAAAATAAGTTTAAAAAGAATAGGGCTTTTTTTAAAAGAGACAAAAATTGAGATGAAAAGAGTAAATTGGCTAACCAAAAAGCAGGCAATAAGATATACTTTTTATGTCTTGCTTTTTTCTTTTGCTGTGGCTATTTACTTAGCCGTTCTTGATTATCTTTTTACTTTTATTTTAATGAGTTTAAAATTCTAATTTTATGAGCGAAGAAAAGAATAAAAAACAAAGTCGCTGGTATGCTATTCATACTTATCCTGGTTATGAGGAAGCAGTGGCTCGCTATCTTAAGCAAAGAATAGATTCTCTTGAGATGCATGATAAAATTTTTGATATTCTTGTTCCCAAAGAAAAGAAAATTAAAATCCAGAGAGGTAAAAGAAAAATAATTGAAGAGAGAATTTATCCGGGTTATGTTTTTGTCAGAATGATTTTGACTGAAGATTCTTGGTATGTTGTCAGAAATACTCCCCGAGTGACTGGCTTTCTTGGTGCAGATTCTACCAGACCTACTCCTTTAGATGATAAGCAAGTAGAGGAACTTTTAAGAATGACAAAGAAAGAAGAGCCAGAATTTAAACTGACTTTTAATCTTGGTGATGTTGTCAGAATTAATGATGGTCCGTTTAAAGGTTATGAGGGCAAAATAAGCGAAATAGATAGACAGAGAGGGAAAATTAAAGTTCTGGTTCCAATTTTTGGTCGAGAGACGCCAGTGGAAATTGATTTTCTTCAGGCAAAAAAGATTGGCTAAATCAATAAATTTATGAGCAAAAAAATAAAGTCAAAATTAAAATTACAAATTCCTGGAGGTCAAGCCAGCCCGGCTCCGCCGATAGGCCCTATTTTAGGTCAGCAAGGAATTAATATCCAAGATTTCTGTACAAAATTTAATCAAGAGACCAGAGATAAACAAGGAGAAGTTCTTTCAGTTGATTTAATAGTTTATGAAGATAGAAGCTTTGATTTCAAGATAAAGGGCTCGCCGGTTTCTTTTTTGCTTAAAAAAGCAGTTGGCGTTGAAAAAGGTAGTGGTCAACCAAATGTGAAGAAAATTGGTAAAATTTCTAAAGAAAAAATTAAAGAAATTGCTCAGAAAAAACTAGAAGATTTAAATACTAACGATTTAGAAAAAGCAATGAAAATCGTTGAAGGAACAGCTAGGAGTATGGGGATTGAGATAGAGTAGTCAAAAGAAACTTATAGAAACTTATAGAAATTTATTGAAACTTATTGTTTTATTATTTATTAACGAGTTAACGAGTTCACGAGTTGAAATATTAAAAAATCCGAAATCCGAAATCTATTACCCAGCCTTAAAGAATTTAGGGTTGTGGCGAAATTTGAAACAAAATCCAGATAATCAGTAAATAGTAAAGAGTTAGAGGGTTAGGAAGCCGGTATGGAAGTTGGGTTAGGAAGTTAGAAATATAAAACAAAATGCAAGCAAAAAACCGAAATAGGTAGTAACACCAACTTCCTAACCTCTTTACCAAACTGGCTTCCTAACCTTTTAACCCTAAACCTTAAACAAGAGATTTTAGATTGAAAATTTTTTGAGATTTGAGATTTTTATTAGTTTTTCGCTTTACGTTTACACTTGTTTTGAGATCTTCAATTGTTTAGGATTTTTTAATATGAAGATTATTCTCTTAAAAGATGTGAAAAATTTGGGTAAGAAAGGCGAGATAGTCGAGGTTAAGAATGGCTATGGCCGAAACTATCTTTTGCCTTTAGGTTTGGCAAAAATTGCTACTGAAAAAGAAATTAAGAAACAACAAGAAATTCTTGCCTCTCAAAAAGAAAAAGAAGAAAAATTAAAGAAAAGAGCTGAAGAAATTGCTAAAGAAATAGAAAGAAAAGAATTAGTTTTTACTTTTAAAAAAACACCCAAAGGAAAACCTTTTGGTTCTTTAAGTGAAAAGGAAATTAAAGAGAAAATAGAAGAGAGCTTTCCAGAATTGAGGAAGATAGATATTTCTTTCAAAGACAATCTTCCTCTGAAAGAGTTTGGTGAATTTTTTATTGAGTTTCTCTTAAAAAATGAAGTCAAAGGAAAACTTAAAGTAATTATTAAAGAGGAATGAAAAAGAAAATAAAAAAATATATTTTTGTCGTTGGCGGAGTAATGTCAGGAATCGGTAAAGGAATTACTACTTCTTCAATTGCTAAAATTCTTCAGACCTACGGTTTCAAAGTAACAGCAGTTAAAATTGATCCTTATGTTAATGTTGATGCTGGGACAATGAATCCAATTGAGCATGGCGAGGTTTTTGTTACTAAAGACGGAGTTGAGTGCGATCAAGATATTGGTAATTATGAAAGATTTTTAGACCAAGATATTACTACCCATAATTATTTGACAACTGGTAGAGTTTATTCTTCAGTTATTGAAAGAGAAAGAAAATTGCTTTATCAAGGCAAATGTGTAGAAGTTGTTCCTCATATTCCAGAAGAAGTTTTAAGAAGAATTGATGGCGCTTTAAAATACCAAGAAGCAGAAATTGTTCTTGTTGAAATTGGCGGCACAGTTGGAGAATATCAAAATCTTTTGTTCTTAGAAGCTGCCAGAATGCTCCACTTAAGACATCCAAAGGATGTCCTTTTTGTTTTAGTGAGTTATTTGCCTATTCCTAAAATGATAGGTGAGATGAAAACTAAACCAACTCAATATGCTGTTCGAACTCTTAATTCAGCTGGTATTCAGCCAGATATTATTGTTGCTCGAGCCGAAGTCCCTTTAGACGAACCAAGAAAAAGAAAAATTGCTACTTTTTGCAATATTGATAAAAAAGATATTATCTCTGCTCCAGATATCAAAACTATCTATGAAGTGCCTTTGAATTTTGAAAAAGACAATATCGGCAAAAGGATTTTGAAAAAACTTTCTTTAAAAAAGAGAAGAAAAGCAAATTTTAAGAGATGGCAAAAGTTAGTTAATGTTATTAAAGATGAAAACAAAAGAAAAATTAAAATTGGCATAATTGGCAAATACTTTAGAACTGGCAATTTTGTTTTAAAAGATTCTTATATTTCAGTTATTGAGGCTATTAAGCATTCTTCTTGGTTTTATAAATTAGAACCAGAAATTATCTGGTTTGATTCTAGTGAAATAGAGAAAGAAAAAAGAGCGATTAGAAAATTAAAAGAGTTTTCCGGAATCGTTGTTCCTGGTGGTTTTGGTTCTCGGGGAATCGAAGGCAAAATAAAAGCCATAACTTTTGCCAGAGAAAATAATATCCCTTTTTTGGGTTTATGTTATGGAATGCAGTTAGCTACTATTGAATTTGCTCGAAATTTGGCTGGTTTGAAGGAAGCAAATTCAACAGAAATTTTGCCAGAAACAAAATATCCAGTAATTGATTTAATTCCTTCTCAAAAAAGATTATTAAGAGAAAGGAAATATGGTAGCTCAATGCGTCTTGGTGCTTGGTCTTGTTTAGTTAAACCAAAAACAATTAGTTTTAATGCTTATTTAAAAGCTAAATGGCCAAGGATAGAAAGAAAAACAAAAGAAGGTTTACTTTTAAAAGAGAGACACCGACATCGTTATGAATTTAATAATGCTTTTAGAGATTTGTTAACTAAAAAAGGATTAATTATTGCTGGTTTAAATCCAGAAGAGGATTTAGTAGAAATAATTGAAATTAAAAATCATCCCTTTTTTGTTGGCGTCCAATTTCATCCAGAGTTTCTTTCCCGTCCCTTAAATCCTCATCCTCTTTTTAGAGAATTTATCAATCAAGCGAGGAAAATTTAATTATCATCTCTCCTATTTTTTTGGCTTCTTTTTCTGAGATCTTAATATTTGTTGGTAAATTAATGATTTCTTTGACAATTTTTTCTGCTCTTGGACAAGAATTTTCTTGGTAGAAAAATTTCTTTAAATCAGAACCTTTAGGAACAATTGGTGTTTCTGACCAGCCATCTTCTAAATAAATGTTTCTTTTCTTTAATTCTTTTAAAATTTCCTTTCTTTTTCTGACTAAAATAGGAAATCTCATAAAAATTGGCTGGTAATTATTTTCTTTTTCTTGAAAAATAACTTTTATTCCTTTCTTTCCTTTTAATTCCTTTAAATAAATTTCGGCTATTTTTTTCCGATGTTGATTGAATTTTTCTAATTTTTTAAGTTGGTGAAGGGCTAAAACAGCTAAAGCATTTGGCATTTTTTTAGGAAAAACTTTTGCTAACTTACCTTTTTTTTCTACTTGATAAACTGCTGGAGTAATTAATTTTAATTTTCTGGCTAAATAAAGAAGAATTTTGCCTAAATTAAAGAAGTTATAAAAAGGTAGAGAGATACTGAAAATTATTGGTTGGCAAAGATTTTGGCAAATCCAGAAATTGTTTGGCCAGGATAATTTTTTCTGAAAAGAAGAAATTTTTTCTGCCAATCTATCTGAATCAGTAGCTACTATTCCGCCATAGACAGAAGAGATGACTTTGTCTCTGCCAAAACTGAAAAAAGAAATATCACCGAATTTTCCTAAATATTGATTTTGATATTTAGTTCCAAGGGAATGAGCGCAATCTTCAATGAGAAAAAGTTTTTTTTCTTGAGCAATTTTTTTTATTTTTTCAATTTGGCTTGGCCAGCCAAAAGTATGTTGGACAATAATTGCTTTAGGTTTTTTGCTTGATTCAATTTTTTTTCTTAAATCATCAGGAGATAGATTTAGATTTTGGTCTAAATCAACAAAGATAGGTTTTCCTTTTAGGGCTAAAATTGGATTAACAGCTGCGTTACAAGTGAAAGATTGAAGAAAAACTTCTTGGTTTTCTTTTAATTCTATAGCTTTAAGAATAGCTAAAAGAGCTGAGCGGCCACTATTGAAAGCAAAGGAGTATTTAAAAGAAAATTTTCGAGCAAATGTTTTCTCTAAAATTTCAATAAATCTACCTTTTTGCCAAAGTTGAGGACGAAAAAGCAATTTTAAAATTAAAGAAATATCATCTTTTTCAAAATTAGGAATAAAACTATTGCTAATTGGTCTCATTTTTTTGAATTTTAAGTTTTTTTCAAAAAAAAGTGAAGCTTTTTTAACTTGATTTTTTGCTAAGTTTATTTAAAATTTTTTCAAAAAAATGAGCAAGCCAACCCATATAAAACTTATTAAAAAAAGAAGGAAAAGGAGAGAGAAAATAGCCAAATTAAGAGAAAAATATAAATTGGCTAAGAGCCAAGAAGAGAAAAAAAGAATTATTGAGAAAGTGAAGAAGATTGCTCCTTGGTTAGTGGATTCATTTACTCATTTATTATAAATTCAATTTCTTCTTCTTCGACCTTTTTCTTTTTAGAATAGCGAGAAAGAAATTTTTTAGTCAATTTTTTTATTTTCAAATTGACTTTTTTTTGATGAGGAAAAAAGACAGTTGGTCCTTTAAATTTTGGCTTGGCTATAATCCCTTTTGGTTTTTTAATTTTCTCTAAAATTGAATTCTCTTCTTGATTTCGGCCAACAACTATCCAAAGATTTTTCTCAAAAAAATGTCGACCTGTTTTTAAAAGAAGAAAATCTTCTTTTTCTGGCTTTTTAAGATAAGATAAGAGTTTTTTTACTTTCAGAGAAAATTCAGGTTGAGTTAAAAGACAGCCTCCACTTGGTGAAGGCCAATTTTTTATTTTAAATTTCTTGGCTAAAAGAATTTGTTTTTTTCGACTTTTTCCTTGAAGAGAAAGGAAGATATCTTTAAAAGGAGTTTCTTTAGCTCTTTCTTTTTGGAGAATTTTTCCTGACAGAGGTCTTAAGAGAATTTTTTCAACTTTGGCTTTTTTAGCAGTCAATTGGAGATTTTGATAATTTTGACTAAATGGTCTTTGACCTAAAACTTCTCCAGTTGCTAAAAAATGATAATTTTCTTTTTCTAAAATTTCTTTGGCTTTTTTAAGCATTAAAATTTTGCAATCAAGACAAGGATTCATTCCTTGGCCATAACCAAATTTTGGTTTTTTAAGAATTTCAATAAATTCTTGACTGATATCAACAATTTTTAAAGGAAGATTAATTTTTTTTGCCCATTTTTCAGCTTTTTGAGAGTCAAAAAAAGGACTGGTGAAGACAAGACCAGTAACTTTTAGTTTATTTTTCTGAAAGAGTTTGGCTACTAATAAAGAATCCAAGCCACCAGAGAAGAGAAGTAGAATTTTATTATTTTTATTTTTTAACCTCAATGATTTTATCAATTAGTCCGTAATTTTTTGCTTCTTGTGAGGAAAGATAGAAATCTCTGTCAGTGTCCTTTTCTATTTTTTCTAATGGTTGTTTGGTATGCTTGGCTAAAATTTTGTTTATTCTTGTTTTCAATTCAATAGCGTGTTTGGCAACAATTTCAACTTCGCTGACTTGACCCCCAACACCACTGATATGAGTTTGATGAAGCATAATATCAGCATTTGGCAAAGCAAATCTCTTTTTAGGTGTGCCAGCAGCTAAAATGACAGCCGCTCCAGAAGCAGCCATACCAACACAAATAGTAGCTATATCTGGTTTGACATATTGCATAGTATCGTAAATGGCTAAGGTAGCAGTGACTAAACCGCCAGGAGAATTAATATAGAGTTTAATATCTTTTTTGGGATCAAGATGTTCTAAAAAAAGCATTTGAGCAATAATAATATTGGCAGTTTCATCAACTATTGGTCCGCTTAAGAAAATAATTCTCTCTTTAAGGAGGCGTGAATAAATATCATAACTTCTTTCTCCGTAAGGAGTTTTTTCAATAACAATTGGTACTAAAGGCATTTTTTTAATTTGTTATTTTAGCTGTACTATCCAATCAATTCGGTAACGAAATGAAAAAGATAGTTTTTCTAAGGTTATTTGGGCAAGTAGACCCTCCCCCACCTATTTCCTCCCCCTCCCCCTAATTTTGTCCAGAAAGGATGTTATTTGAAATTTTTATCCTTTTTGCTTTGTAAGAGATACAAATACATAAGAGATACATTGGGCAAAATTAGGGGGAGGGGGAGGATTAAGGAGGGGAAGGGAGATAATAACAATCAAATCGTTACCAAATTGGTTAGCAATTACATTTTAGCCAAATTTTCCAAGAAAGCAAATACTTTTTGATAAATAATAACCTCTTTGGCATAAGCGTAAAGTTTTTCTATTTCTTCCTTCCTTTTTTCTTCATTTAAAGGATATTGAAAATGGGAGAGAATTTTTTGGACATAATCTTCTACCTCTTCTTTTTCAGCAGAAATTCCTTGTTCTTTGGCAATTTGAGAGATGACTAAAGAGCGAAGAATAAAATTTTTTGATTGATTTTCAATTTCTTTGTCAAATGATTCTTGATCTTGTTTAATTATTTCCAAATAATTTTTTAAAGTCAAATTCATTTTCTTTAAGTGAATTTCTAAATCAGCTAAAATTCTTTCTTTTTGTTTTTGCCAAAGAATTTCTGGTAATTCTACTTCTAACTGACTGATAACTCTTTCCAGAAAATCTCTCTCTCTTTTCTCTTTGAGGATTCTTTCTTTTTCCATTTTGATACCTTCGGTAATACTTTTTCTTAAATCAACTAAATCCTTGAAATTCCCTACTTTTCTAGCAAAGTCGTCATTAAGTTCTGGTAGAATTCTTTGATAAATTTTATTTATTTTAACTTTTAATTTTTTTGGTTTTTCTTTTGAGCCAAAAGCAAATTCTTTTTCTTGACCAACTTTTAGACCTAAAAAATCGTTTTGGAAAGGAGAGAAAAGTTCTTCTCTTCCTAAAATAACTCTTTTATTTTTTTCTTCAGCAAGTTTTCTTTCATTTTCATCAACAATTTCATAATCCAAATCAATTAAATCGCCAATATCTATTCCTCTTTCAACTTCTTTAATTTCAGCTCGAGAATCTCTTAACCAAGATAAACTATCTTCAACTTCTTTCTCTTCTACTTCTATTCTTTCTGGTGAAGAAAAGATTTCTTTAGCAATTTCTTGATAATTTTTTGGTAAAGTTATTTTTGGCAGAACAGAAACTTTAAAGGAAAAGACCAATTCTTTATTAGGAATAAAGCGGAGGACATTAATCACTGGCTGACTGATAACTTCAAGTTTTTCTTTTTGGATTGCTTTTAAATAGGAATTAATAACAGCCAAACTTAAAGTTTGCTCTTCAATTTTTTTAGGAGTAATTTCTTTTAGATTTAACTCTTTTTCTTTGGCTAAAATCTCTTCGGCTTCTTTGGTATAAGCAAGAAGCTCATCTTGATCAAGAGAAATTTTTCCTTCGATATTTGATTGTGGCAATTGATTTATTTCTATTTCCATAATTATTAAATCTCAAATCTAAAAATCTCTTGTTTAAGGTTTAAGGTTAAAAGGTTAGGAAGCCAGTTTGGTAAAGAGGTTAGGAAGTTAGTGTTATTATCTATTTTGCTTTTCTGTTTGTATTTTGTCTTATATTTCTAACTTCCTAACCTAACTTCCATACCGGCTTCCTAACCCTTTAACTCCTTACTATTTACTGATTGCCTGGGTTTTGTTTCGAATTCCGGACTTTTCTCTACTGTATTTAGATTTGGCTTTTGACATTTACTTGATTTTGTAATTTGGAATTGGATTTTTATCCTTCAATCTTGGCGGCTATTTTCGGTACCATTTGTTTTTTTCGGGAAACGATTCCTTCTAAAAGGAAGATATTATTTTTAATTTCTTTACCAAGAAAAGCTTTTTTGGCAATTTCCTTTTCTTTTTCGGTCAAGCAATAAAGATAAGCGTTTTTCTTTAAAATGTCAACCAAGGCAAAGAAAATTAAGTCAAGATGATTTTTTTCTTTCAATTTTTTCAAGGCAGAGAAAATTTCTTTTTCTTTTCCAGAAAAAGAATCAGTTTTGACTGTTTCCCAGACAGTGATAGCCAATTTTTTGTTTTTAAAATTAAACTCTTTGTAATCCTTGCTAACAATTTCTTCAAAAGAAAGCCCGCTGATATCTGATTTGGCAGAGAACATTTTTTCAGCAAATTTTTTGATATCCAATTTAGCAAACTTATTTAGCCATTTAGCAATTTTTTTATCAGTTTCTGTTGTTGTTGGCGAAGTAAAGTTTAGAGTGTCTGAAATAATGCCGGCTAAAAGTAAGCCAGCTTCTTTCCGACTTGGTTTAAATTTTCTTTCTTTGAAAATTTCAGCAATGACAGTGCTAGTTGAACCAACTGGTTCGCTGCGGTAGTAAACTGGTTTTTCTGTTTGGAAATCACCTAAATAATGATGATCTAAAACCTCAATAATTTCTGCTTCTTTAGCCCCTTCAACAGCTTGCTGATAAAGATTATGATCAAGGAGAATAAGAGAGTCATTTTTGTTAACTTTTTTTATTTCTTTTAAATTCTTGACTCTAAAAAAGCGGAGAACAAATTCTGTCTCTCTATTTAATTTACCTATTCTAACAGCCAAAACATTTTTTAAGCCAGTTTTTCTTTTGTAATTTTGCCAAACTAAACAAGAGACAATAGAATCAGTATCAGGATTTTTGTGACCAATAATATAAATCATTTTTTCTTTTTTCTAAAAGAAATTATTCTTTTAAAAGGACTTAGTTTCTTCTCTTTAATTTCTTCTGCTGATGAATAACTTATTTCAGAGAAATCAGGAGGAACTTCTGGCAAGTTTTCAAAATCAATTTTCCTTTCTCTCTGTTTTTCTGAGCCAGGAAATTCTATTTTGCCAAAAAGATCCTCTTCTTTAGTTTCTTCAACCGGCTCTGCTGATGTTTTGGGTTTTTCAATATCAGCAATTGGTTTAAAACTTTTTTGCTGACTGATAACTTTAGGAATTTTTATTTTTGGAAAAACATCTTTCTCTTTTTCCTTTTCAATTTCTTTTTTGATTTCAGCTATTTCTTCTGGAGAAACTTCTTTTTCTTCAAAAGAAAGTTTTTTTCGCTTTCCTAAATCAATAACTTTTCCTTTTGGCAATTTTCCTTCAAAAGTCTCTTCTTTAACTTTAGTTTCAGCTTCTTTATCTTTTCCTTTTTTAATTTCTATTTTCTTAATTTCCAGTTCTTTTCTAGGAATTTTTTCTTCAATTTTAATCTCTCTTTCTGGCAAAGATAAATTAATTTCTCTGGCAATTTGATATGCCTTAGCAATTTCTCTTCTTAAAGGAAAGAAAATGTAGCGATTTATTTCTCTAAAAAGAGCGCCAGCTTGATAAGAAGAAAGAGAGAAAATTTTTTGCCATCTTTCTATCATTTCATTTGGTTCAGCTGCTCCTAAAAGAACAAAGCCAACTTCTTGAGCTAAAATACTTCCATCAATTTTAAATTTAGCAGCTGTTTCTCGAATAATAGTGCTATTTTCAAAAGAGAAAAGCGCCTCTTTGATCTCTTGAGGATAGCGATTGTAAATTTCTTTAACTTTTTCTTGAAATTCTTGAAGGGTCATTTTATTTAGTGTTTAGCAATGATAATTCTTTTTTCTGGTGGCTGGTACTGACCAAGGTCAATTCCTAAAGCCATTGCTGGAGATGTTTTAAGCCATTTTGCTTGGTTTGGATTTACTTTCTCAAGATATTCAAAAGGAGTTTTACCAGTTGGTGTCTTTTTAGTTAAGGATTCTTTATAACTCTTGATAAACTTATTTAGATTTTCTTGCTTCAAGTTTGAAACTAATGCTTCTAGAACTTTTGGCGAAGATTTCTCTAAATTATTGTAAAATTCCTTCATTATCTTCTCATAATCAGGATTAATACTAGCCAATTTTTCTTGATTTTCAACTAGGTTATCTATTTTGATATTTTTAGCATCTTGATAAGAAAGATTTTGAATAAAATTAGCCATTACCTTTGGTAAATTTTTTTCTTTAATTGCCTGAGAAAATTCTGGTTTAGCAATAAAGTATCTTTCACTTAAAAATCCTTGACCGAGAGGCGATTTGATTATTCTTTTCAGGATTTTTTTATCAAAATGTTCTGGCAAAAGACCTCCTTTTTCAGCTAAAGCACCTAAGATTGGTTCTCGTTGATAAAATTTACCTTGATAATAGCCACCACCTAAATTATAGAGTTTTTTTAATTGGAGAACTGGTAAAGTAGAAAGAGTTTTGACTTTTTCTTGAAATTCAGTTCTTTCTTTTTGAGAATACTCTATCGCTTTTCTTGGTATTATTCTCAAGAGAGGAGTTTTAGAAATTATCTTGGTCTTCCAGCCAGGACCTTCAGGAGGAATTCTTTCTGAAACTTTTTGGGCTGTCTCAGTTTTCCAGCCAGGAGCTTCAGAAGAAATTTTTTCTGAAACCTTTTGGACTGTCTCAGTTCTCCAACCAGGACCCCCAGGACCTCCAGGAGGAATTCTTTCTGAAACCTTCCGGGCAGTCCAATAACTAACTCTTCTGCTAATTTCTCTTCCTTTTTCTTTTACTTTCTGCAAACTCCATTCCTTTGATTTGATAACTACTCTACCACTCCATTCTTTTGGTTTATTAACTACTCTACTACCGAGATTGTAAAAATATTGACTACCATAACCGCCTAATTCAACTGATATCTTCAAACCAGCCAATAAGAAGCCAATAGTCAAAAAACCGAGTAATGTATTAGGTAAATCTGTATGAGAAAGAGTTAAAAGTTTTTTGGTAGTGGTAGCTTTCTGACCTTCTATTCTTTCTTCTATTTCTTTAGCTTTTTCAACAACTACGTCTGAGTTGTCTTCTTGGTTAATTTTTCCTAAAGAAAAAACAGCTAACCAGACAAAGAAAAGAAGAGCTGGGCCAATAATTGTCCATTTGAGAAAACTACTCCACCATCTTTTCCAAATACTTAATTCTTCTTCTAAAAATGGAAAGAAATAGAAGATCCAGGCAATTGGTGCTAAAATAATCAAAAAACTTAAAACAATAAAGCGGGCAAAGAAAAGGACAATTAAAGCTGCTTTGACAATTACTAAAACAAGGAGGAAAAGGACAACTAATAAAGCACCAGCTATCGGGCTTATAAGAGAAGCAAGAAAACCTGGCTTTTTGCCTTCTTGTTCTATTTCTTCATTTATCTTTTCTATTTCTCCCTCTCGTTTATCATCATCAATTGAGTAATTTTTTACTGGCTTAATAATATTTTCTATTGCTCCTAAAGTATATGCTTTACTGCCAGCTTGAGCAGGACTAATAGCATTTTCAAAGTATTTGGCAAAAGCATTGCCAATATCGATAATAGCCATACAGAATATCAAACTAAAGTTTATTAAAAGAGCAATAAGAAGTAATTTTGGAAGCATCTTTTGGGCTTGATATTCTTCCCAGCCAACAATAGTAGCAATGCCAATGACTAACATTGCGAAAGCAAAAAAGAGATTAGCAAAATCTCTAACAATTTTCCAGGCATTAATTAAAAATTCTGATTCAGGAATAGAAAAATTAAGATCAACTGTATATTTTAAGAAGAAATGCTCTAAAGCTAAGAACCAATAGAGAACCCAGGTAAAAAGTTCCCCAATTACCCAAGCAAGTGCATTGCCAAGATATTTAGCTATTTTATCTGTTATACCTTTGTCATTATTTGATTGGTTATTATTTTGTTGAGCAATTCCAGCAAAAGGAAAAAAAAGAACCAAAAAAATTAAAACAAGACCTATCAAAGTAAAAATTTTTCTTTTCTTTTTTGACATTTTATTTTATTAGGATTTTTAGTAAATATAAAGTTATAAACTTTTCAATTTTAAATCAATGTTTTTTCAACTTTTTTAGGATTACTCTATTATCTTGTTCCTATTATTATTTCTCTGGCTTTATTCATTTTAATTTTTATTTAACAATTTCACTGGTTCTCCATAGATTGTCTAAAGTAAGAAAATTGCAACCACTACAATAATTGGAAGTAGTGTAAGTATCGTGCAAGAAAACCTCGTAATCTTCTGAATAAAGATCTTCCATAATAAAATCAAAAATTTCTGTAGCTTTAATTAAGAAATCTTCATCTTTAGTTGTTTCATACCAGAGTAAATATCCTTTGGTGATAAAATTATGAGAAGAAAGGAATTTTATATTTTTACCTACCGCTTCAAAATATCCCTTCTTTTGACTATCCCATAAATTTTGATCTAAGGTGTTTTTTATCGCTTTGATTTTACTAAAGTAATCTGGGTTTGATCCGGTCAATTTATAACCTCGGGCTAAAGCATTCAATGGCATTCCTTGTTCAAAGGCAACCGGACCTTCTGGCGAAGGCTGTCCGTGATAAAAGTTACTTTTGTAATATTTACCATATTCATCTTCTTGCCAGTATTTCTCTAAGCTTTTATCAATTAAACATTGACCTAATTTAATGTAGAGTCTTCTTTCTGTTTCATTTTTAGTTATTTCAGCTAACCAGAAATCGTAATTGGCAACACTACTAATACTAGCTACCGCTCCTACTAAAGAGTCTTCTACCAGTTCTGGTCTGTAAATCAAAATTAAACTAGGGCCAATTGCCATTATCCTAGAATAAATTTTAACTTTAGCCTTATTGTTTCCAGAGTAATGCTCTCTTCCAGCAATTAGAGCATATTGACCTCCTCCGGCTTTAGTAATAATTTCTGGTGAGTTGTAGCTTTCTTTTAAAATCTCATCAATTACACTAATCTCATAATCAATGGTTTTGTTTGCTCTTCTTTCCAATTCTTTATTTTGGTGTTTATCAGCACATTTATAAAGAATAAAAGGAGCAAAAGAGCCGGCATCATTCACTGCTTCCCAATCATTCTCCCAATTACCAGTTTCTGACCAATCATTGTTTACTATGTTTTCAAATACTTTCTTAAACTGTTTAGAATAGAAAGGATAAGGTAAGTCACAAGAAAGCTTTTCCGAAGTGAATCCTTTTCCAGAAATAACTAAGTGACTATGCTCTGAACCAGATAAGCTTTGGGACTCAATTTGCTGAAAGGCTTTAATTACTTTCTCTATACCCTTCGCGTCATTAGGGCGATCATTTAAATAGTTTAGAAAAAGAGCAATCAATTCTGGATCTTCTTTTTTAATTTGAGTGATAATTTTTTCAATTTCTACATAAATTTGATTTGCTTTTCCTTTAAAGACGAGTTTTCCATTTTTAACTTCTAAACTCTCAATTTTTAATCCAGGAATATTAGCTAAAAAGTTATTTATCCTTTCTTCAAATTTTCTCTCAATTTGTCGTAATAAATTTTCTGATATCAGTGAATTATTAAAAGATCCTTTTTTAATTTTAAAATTTACACTCTTCTCATTTTTTTTAGTTAGTTCTCCAATTAAAGTCAAATTACCTTCTACTGGCCTCAAAATATGAGCAGAGATTTTAATTGTTTCAAATTTAATTTCAGGATTTTCAAAAGGAAATTGTTTAGGAGATTCCAAAATTAGAGAATTAATTGACCTAGTTATTTCGTCATCAGTAATTTCTATATTTACCAATTGGTCTTCAGTAGCCCCTAGCAATGCAATACCTAAACCTGCTTTTAACTCTTCACTTATTACTTCTCCAAAAGAATCTGCTAATACCGGTAGTGAAGTATCAATTAACAGATTACTTTCTTCTGAAGGTGGAATGTTTCCTCTAATCTGGCATTGTTCTTGACTGCAAGTAGCCCAATCAGACCAGCCATTCTCATTTTCAACTTCCATTCTAATTGAATAACTTTTGCCTGCTTGACCTTGATATCTAACAGTTGCTTGAAAAGTTTCATCTGATTGAGAAAGAGTTAAACAGCAAGAAGATTGAGACAAATTACAAGTAGGTTCAGAAGAACAGGTTATGTATGTCCAATCACCATCATCAATTTTTATTTCTAAACGATAATCAACAATACTTTCATCTCTAATATCACCAGCAAATTCAGCAGTAACTACATTATTATTATCGCAGTAAATTGAAAGACAATTGATTGTTGGTGTTGGTTTAGCTAAACATTCTGTTAATTTGTCTGAATAGTAATCAAAGTCTTCTAATAGATCGTCTTTTTCATCTTTGGCATCTTCTGGTGAACCATATTTTTCTCTATGCTTATCGTATTCTTCTGGATTACTTTTAACTTCTCCTAATTGAGTTTCTATTGTGCTGAGTTGGGTTTGATATTCTCCTAAAAGAGAATCAATACTTTGGCCATCAACTGTTGGTGGTAAGTTATGCTTTATTAAGCATTCTTCTAAATCTTTTAAGGTCGGTATAATTTGATCTTCTATTATTGTTTTTGATTGTTCTTTGTATTTTATCCATTCTATTGCTTCTTCGCTTGGTGTAGAAGTACTAAATCCATATATATCAGAGTATTCGGAGAAGTCGCTAGAGAAATCGTCTTCGGTTCTATGTTTTTTGCCAAGACCGCCTAAAAGACCCCAATTTTCTTCTTCAACCTCTTGTTCAACACTACTGATTATTTTATCAATAGCTGAATTGGCAACTAGTTCAATAACAGCGGCAATAATCCTGCCAATATCCTCAAACCCTTCAACCTGGACATTAGCAATAGATTGAACAGTTGAGTGAATAGCTGAAGAAGATATTTGTTCGATTACCGCACCAGGAACAGTGACAGTTGATTGTGGTTTGAGACATCGACCAACATTTTTACATCCTCCTTCCGATGCTGGTTTCGACAGACAATATTCATAAGTATTTCCTTCAGCTAAACATTTATCCATACACTCTTGATGATCTCTATCCCAAACAAGACATCTATCAAGATTTTTCTTAATATCTCTTAATCCTTGATTGGCTAAATATTCTAAAGTTTTTCTAGCAGTTTCTCTTTCTTTGTAAGTAGTAACTGCTTGCATTGCTTGAACTGTTTGTCCTTGCCAACTTGCTACTCCAAAACTCCAGAGAAACTTATAAAATTCCTCTAATCCTTCATCAGTAGTATAATCTATTTCCCTAAAGGATTTTCTCAAAATTTCACAAAAACCTTCTTCTCGTTCTCTTGGCAGAAAAAGATTAATAGTTAAGTGAGCAGTCGGTTGACCGCAAAAATAGGCATATAAAGCGTTCCAAATCATTCTGGTAGTAGTTGCCCCAAGACCAGGAATCTCCATTCCATAAAGTTGGCTTCCCCAAACATATTCAGCTACATCTAAAACAAATTTGGCTTGTTCAGGATTGTCAGGATTAGCACCAATAAAGTCAAGAACTTTAGCAGTTAAGAGATTAATCATTCTTATTTTAAACTCTTCCCAAAAAGCCCTGGCTATGACTTTAATAATTTCGTCAAAAGTAAGATGGAGTGTCTGAGTAACATTTCGAGCTATTGAAGTTGGAGAAGTATCATTAATAACATGAACAACTCCACCGCCAAAAAAAGCCTTAGTTTCTTTTGGTTTAACTAAAAAACTTGAGCCAAGATTAACTGAAAGGAAAATGAAAAGGAAAAAAATTAGACCAATTTTTTGCCAACCAGAAATTTTCATTCTTAGTTTTTATTCTAACATATTTTCTTTTCTTTTCCAAGAAATTTCTGTGGATAAACCTTGACCACAAAAGATGAGATATATTTCTTCTCCTTTTCCAATTAAAATACTTTTAGGAGTAAATTTTTTGTTGGAGTAACCTCCTCAATTATTCTTTTCTCTTTCTCGTTTCTTAAGATAACAAAAATTTCATAAGAAAAAAGTCCTTTTTCTTTAAAAATAAAAGAAGAAGATGGTCCAAGAAACTTCAAACCTTTTTCTCTTAATTTTCTGGCTAAAAGAAAAATCTCTTTCCCAGCGAAATTGGCTGAACGATGACTCAATTTAATCTCTACTAATTTACTAACTAATCCTCCTCTAAAGCGATAAAAAGAAGGTAAGGGCAAAGAGAATTTTTCTCTTCTTTCTTTTTCTCTTTCAAAAAATTCCTCTCTTTCTTTAATTTCTGAAAAAATAGATAAATCTGGATTAAAAGTTTGTAAAAGAATTTTCTGAGAAATGAATTTTAATTTCTGAACTTGAAGAAAGAATCTCTCTGAAGTATCAAAAAAAGGAAAGGAAAGTAAGCTATCAGCTGAAACAATTATTGAATAATCAAAAACTCTTTCTAAAGAAAAAAACCACTTAAGAATCAACTCTGAAGCAACAACAAAATCAAATTTTTTTTCAAGAACAGCTCTAATAACTTCCTCTTCCTGATTAAAACTTTTTAGATATTGACTATCAAAGATTACTCCTCTCAAATTTTTAGATAGTGCCTGAAAAACTTTTTGATCGCCAATCCCTCTTTCCTCAATCAAATAGCCAGAACAATTTGGACACCTTTCTGGAACTTCCATCTTAAACAAACAATGATGACAAAGAAGATAAGAATTTTCTTTTTCTTTATGATAAACCAAAGGCACTGAACAATTCGGACAATTTATCGTCTGATAACAATCTCGGCAGAGGAGATATCGAGCATAACCTTTTCTGTTAAGATAAAAAAGAAACTTTTTGTTCCTCTCTTTTTGAAGGAGATCAATCACCTTTGAACTAAAAATCTCTGGCAGTTTCTTTTCTTTTTTTAAATCAATTATCTCCACTTGACTCTGACTGATCCTTTTTTGAAAATATCTATCTTCTGTCAAATAAAAGATCTCCAACTTTGCTTTCGTCAACTGCGAGATTTTTTGAGCAACCTCTCGATTATCAAAAAAGGGCCTTTGTCTCTCTTGCTTGTGGAAAAAACTTTCTCCTTCAACTAAAAAAATTTTTTTTAGATTTCTAAAAGGTAAAAAAAGGCCTTTTCTTTGAGTAATAACAATTTTTCCTTTCTTCTGCCAAATCTCCTGCCAAAGCCAAGCTAATTGTTTGTCAGAACTCGGCAAAAGAGTAGTTTCAGAAAAATCTTTTTTTAAAGACGAAAATATCTCCTTAGCTAAAGCTGTTTCTGGACAAACTATTAAAAATTGACTCTGATCGTCCTTCTCCCTGGTAATCTCTTCTTTTATTTCTTGAAAAATTTTTATTCTACCAGAAAAAATTTTTTCTAGTTCATCTTTTTTCTTTTGGTCAACTTTTTCTTTTTTCTGCCAATAACGAGGAAATTTTTCTACCCTGGCTGGAAAAATTGTTTTAAAAGACAAAGTCAAAGGCGAAAGATAAAAAGCACTCAACCATTTTGCCAAGTCAAAAAAATAGTCAGGAAAAAAATTTTTTTCAAAAATAACTTTCTTGACTGGCTTTAAGGAAAAAGCACTTTTCTTAATTACTCCTTTTACCTTTTCTATTTCCTGACTTTCTAAAACAATACCTTTAGTCTCTTTTTTTTTAAAAGGGACTAAAACTAAAGAGCCCCGAGGAATTTTCTTTGAAGCAAAATAACTGAGAACTTGCGGGCTCTCTTTTGGCAAAGAAAGAAGAGGAATAACTTCAACAAGATACATTTTTAACTCGCTAATGTTAATTGACTAAACATTCAAATATCTCTTGGTAGCCAAATAACTAGAAAAACTACCAAGAAAAACGCCACCAGCAACCAAAGAAAGAAAAATTAACAACAAATGATCAAGAAAAAACTGGCTTAAATCAACCGAAGGAATAAAGTAAAAAATATAAGAAGAAACTAATTGGATTAAGAGAAAATCAAAAAGAAAAGTAATTAACGAAGCAAAAAAACCATAAAAAGCACCAGTAAAAATAAAAGGATAACTGATAAAACTATTAGAAGCACCAACTAAACGCATAGTAGCAATTTCTTCTCTAGCCGAATAGATAACTAAGAGAATAGTATTAAAAGTTACTGCACAAGCAATGAAAAGAAGGATAAAGGCGCAAAGAAAACCAATTTTTTTAGAAAAATTAATTATTTTAATAAAACGCTCAATAACTAACTTGTTTTGAAAATAAGTAATTTTATCAATATACTTATTGAATTCTTTATTCTTTAAAGAAGAGGCAATCTCTGAATAATATTTGGGATCTTTAGCTTTAATTTGCAAAGATGGCTTTAAAGGATTATCTTTCAATTCAGCTAAGGCAGCTATAATTGTCTTATTCTCCTTATGTTTCTCTTTAAAACTTAAAAGAGCCTGAGCAGCCGAAATATATTTAACTTCTTTAACTTCAGAAAGTGTCTCCAAACTTTCCTTAATTTTTAAAATCTCTTCTTCTGGTGTATCCTTTTTAAAATAAACACTGATATCAATTTTATTTTTCAAAAAAGTTAGAGTTTGATTGGCAAAAACCGAAGAAAAATATATTAAGCTAAAAATCAGCAAAGTAAAAGTTAAAATAATAATGGCTACGCAAGAAACCCACTTGTTTCGCCAGAAATTTTGCCAGCCATATTTGATTACTCGAGAAAGAAAAATAAACATAAATTTTTATCAAAGGATATACCGACCTTCTTTGTCGTCTTTAATAATCATTCCGTCTTCTAAAATAACGACTCTTCTTTTAATCTTGTTAACTACCTCTTTATCATGAGTGGCTAAAATAACAGTCGTTCCCAATTCATTAATTTTCAAAAGAAGATTGATTATCTCCCAACTATTAATTGGATCAAGATTGCCAGTCGGTTCGTCAGCAATAATCAAGTCTGGTTGTCTAACTAAAGCTCGAGCAATAGCTATTCTTTGTTTCTCTCCACCAGAAAGCTCAAAAGGAAAATTATCTGCTTTCTCTTTCATACCAACTAAAATCAATAATTGCTCAACAAGTTTTTTAACTTCCCTTTGAGGAAATCCAGCTACTTCTAAAGCAAAAGCAATATTTTCACTAGCGGTCTTGTTAGTTAAAAGACGAAAATCCTGAAAAACCATTCCTATTTTTTGCCTTAAAAGGAAAAGTTTCCGGGAAGGAATTTTGGTAATATCTACTCCTTCAAAAAAAATTCTTCCTTTATCAGGTTTTTCTTGGCCAATTAACAAGTTAAGCAAAGTAGTCTTGCCAGCTCCTGACTTGCCAACCAAAGAAACAAACTCGCTTTTCTTAATTTCTAAGTTAATATCCTTTAAAGCAAATATCTCTTTGTCATTAATTTTATAAATCTTACTAACTTCTTTAAACAAAATCATATTTCTTTAAATTAAGAAAGAAAAATATCCAAATCACCTTCCAAAACTGAATCTAAATCGTTAGTTTCAATTTTCGTCCGATGGTCTTTAACTAATTTATATGGCTGAAAAATATAAGAACGGATTTGATGTCCCCACTCAATTTTCACTTTCTCTCCTTTTAACTCTTCCAATTCTTTCTTTCGTTTTTCTTTTAAAAGAAAATATAATCTTGATTGAAGAACCTGTAAAGCAATTTCTCTATTTCTAGCTTGAGATCTTTCTGTCTGACATTCGCTAACTATTCCTGTCGGCTGATGAATTAAACGAACACCAGTTTCTACTTTGTTAACATTTTGACCGCCAGGACCAGAAGAACGAAAAAATTCAATTTTTAAATCATCTGGTTTAATTTTTATTTTTTCCTCCTTAAGGACAGGCAAAACTTGAACATAGGCAAAAGAAGTATGACGCAATTTTTTGGCTGAAAAAGGTGAAATTCTAACTAAACGGTGAACGCCGGTTTCATTCTTTAAAAAACCATAAGCATGATCACCTTCAATCTTGAAAGTAATATCATCTAAAAGATCTCTGCCTGTTTGAGGAAAATATCCTTTTCTATCTGCTTTGATTAATTTCAATTGCCAGCCCTTCTTCTTGGCATATTTCCTATAGATTTCAAACAAAATAGCCACCCAATCTCTAGCATCATCTCCACCAGCGCCAGCAATAATAGTCACAATTGCTGGACCTTTATCATATTTTCCTTGAAAACGAAAGGAAAAGTTATATTTTCTAATTTTATTTTTTAAATCCTCAATTTTTCTCCCTATCTCCTGATTTTCTTTGTCTTTTTCAATTGCCTCTTTTATTTCCTGCCAAAGTTTTTCAATTTCAGAAATTTCCTTGATTTCTTTTTTTAATTCACCAACTTCTTTAGTCAGTTTTTCAGCTTTCTCTTTTTCTTTTTGCCAAATCTCTGGCTGGCTAATTTCTTTAATCAAAGAATTTAACCTCTCTTTCTTCTCTTTTAAAGAAGAACTCTTCTTTATTCTCGAAACTTCTTCTTTTAAGGTCTCTGCTTCTTTTTTTATTTCCTCTTCAGTCATCATCATTCAATATCTTCTCAAGAATATCTTTTTTTGTCAAATGATAAAAAGATAAAAGTTCTTCTGGCTCGCCACTTTGACCAAATTCATCTTCAACAGCTACAAACTTTATTGGCAAAGGTAATTTTTCTGAAAGAATCTGGGCAATAGTCGCTCCTAAACCGCCAATTTTTTGATGCTCTTCTAAAACAACTACTTGATCAACCTTTCTAGCTGTCTCTAAAATAATCTCTTCATCTATTGGTTTGATAGTTGATAAACTAATTACTCGACAAGAAAAATCTTTCTTCTCTAAATCAAAACCAGCTAAAAGTCCTTGAGAAAGCAAAGGGCCGTAGCCAAAAATTGCTAATTTTTTTCTTTTTTTCTCTTTTTTTTCAAAATCCTCTGACTGCCAAAGGATCTTACCTTTGCCAATCTCAAAAGAATCATTTTCTGAAGATAAAACTAAAACCGGTGGTCTAACTAAACGCAAGTAAACAGGTTTTTCTATTTTAATAATTTCTTCAACTGCCTTCTTTGTTTCTAAAGCATCAAGAGGACTAACAACAACCATATTCGGCAAAACTTGCATCAAAGCAACATCCTCTAAAGATTGATGAGAAAAACCATCTTTGCCAGTGATTAATCCGCTATGCGAGCCAATAATTTTCACCGGCAAGTTATTATAAGCAATTTCTGTCCTGATTTGCTCCCAATTCCTGCTTGGTGAAAAACATGAAAAAGAACAAATAAAAGGAATTTTACCAGCCATTGCCAAACCAGCGGCTACACCAGCCATATTCTGCTCAGCCACGCCTACTTCAATAAATCTCTCAGGAAATTCTTCTCTAATTTTCTCTATCCTTAAAGAAGGCGCCAAATCAGCTGTCAAAACAACAATTCTCTCATCTTTTTTCATAAGATCAAAAAGGGTCTGACCAAAAGCATCTCTCATTGATTCTTTTTTTCCTTTTTTTAGGAACTCTTCTTTTTCAATCATAAAAATTACTTATGGCTGGTAACGAAAGAATAAAATATTCCATTTGCCATTTCTTATTTAAATTATAAGAATTAAGAAGATATTGAAAAGTCAGAAACTTCTTCAAAAGCAAAGCAGTTTTTCTCTCTAAACGCTTTTTAAAGTAAAGAGATAAAAAGAAAAAAATTTCTTCAAGAAATTCCTGCCAATTTTCCTCTTTCTCTAATTTTTCCAAAAGATGAAACCTCTCTTTAATTTTAGGACTAAAAGCCATTAAAAACTCTTTCCTTTTTTTCTGCCATAAAGAAAAATCTTTGGCTATTTTTAAAGCCCGAGAAATCCTGCCAAAAGAATAAAAAGCAATTTTCTGGCTTTTTTCTTTATCAAAAGATAACTCTTCAATCAAAAAATTCTTTATCTCCTCATCTTTTAAAGGAAAAAAATTTATTACTTGAACTCGAGAAATAATTGTTGGCAGGATTTTTTCTTTTTGACAGGAAATAAGAAAAAAAATAGTTTCCCTCTTGCCTTCTTCCAAAGTTTTTAAAAAAGCATTCTGGCTTTCATCAGTGGCTAAATGAAAATCATCTAAAATTACCACTTTTCTTCTGTCCAAAGAAGAATAATTGACAAAATCTATTACTCTTCTAATTTCTTCTATTTTTAATGAATGAGAAAAATTGATTTGAGGAATTTTTAATTTCTTTTTAAACTCGCTTTCTTGGCAAAGGCAAAGAATATCACTTTTGCCAGCAATTTTTTCAGACAAGAAAACTGCTAAACTAAATTTACCAATACCTTCTTGACCGCTAAAAAGATAACTCGGAGAAAGGTTATTATTCTCAATAACCTTTTCAAAATAATCAATTATTTTTTGATGACCATAAATTTTCATTTAGAAATTTAAAAGAAAATTTTAATATCTCTAAAAGTAATTAAAATCATCAAAACAATCAACAAAAGAAAACCAAGAGAATTAATGGCATTTTCCACTTTTAAAGGAATTGGCTTTCTCCTTATTTTTTCAACAAAAAGAAAAAGCAATCGACCGCCATCTAAAGCTGGAAAAGGAAGTAAATTTAAAATAGCCAAATTTAAAGAAAGCAAACCAATAAAAGAAAGAAGATAGGCAAAACTGGCCTCAGCAAATTGAGCGCCAAAAATAACAATACCAACCGGACCAACTACGCCTTCAATGACTTTTCCTTGAGAAAAAAGAATTTTAACTAATTGGATAATAGTTTTGCTTATTAAAAGAGTAAAATAAAAAATATCTTTAGCCGCTTGCCAAAAAGATAAAAGAAAAGGCAATTTTTCTAAACCAACATCAGCCAAAGCAATCCCCATTGGTCCCTGATTCTCTGGAGGATTTTCTCTGACTAAAACTGACTTTTCTAAAACCTTCTCTTTTCTTTTTATTTTAAGTTGAACCTTTTCTGTCTTATTCTCTTTTAAAAAAGCTATTAAGTCCTGAGATTTTTCAATTTTTAGCCAGTTTTTCTTTTCAGGTAATTTAACTGCTGAAATAATATCTCCTATTTTTAAACCGGCTTCAGCTGCTGGAGATTGAGGAAAAACCTGAGTAATTCTTGGCTTAATATCTTTTAAATAAGCAGGAGAAACTTCCTGGGAGGCAATAATTGGTTTGCCAAGATTATAAGCTAAAGCCAAAAATAACCAGGCAATTAAAAAATTCGCCAAAACACCAGCTAAAAGAATAATTGCTCTTCTAGAAAAAGAAACGTCAAAAAAACTGCCTTTTTCTTTTTTTCTTTCTTGGCTATCTAAACCAAAAATCTTCACAAAACCGCCAAAAGGTAGAAGATTAAAAGAATAAATTGTTGAATTACTCTTAACTTTTTTCTGGCCTAAAACAAATTTCTTTTTTCCTTCCTCTTGATAAAAGCCGAATAAGCGAGGAGGATAACCAATGCCAAATTCTTCTACCCTTACGCCACTTTTTTTAGCAGCCAAAAAATGGCCAAACTCATGGGCTAAAATAAGTAAAGCTAAAAAAATTATAAAAACTAAAATAGCCATTATTTTATAAAATTCAAACCAACCAAACCGATTTTAATAATAGCCAAATTTTGATAATATTCAATATTGATACACCATTTCTTCTTGCCTGTTTTTTATTTAAAAAGAACTAAAAGATTAACTCCAGGCCTAAGGGTCCATTCTTTTACTTTAAAGGAATCTAAAGAAAAAGAAATTTTCTGGTCTTTGTCAGCAATTACTACATTATAATCTTTAACCAAAGAATAAGTTAATTCTTCTGGTTTATTCAAGTAAAAAAGAGAATAATTTCTTAAATAAAAAGGTAAGGGCCAGTAAGATTTAGCAATAATCAAAATCTTTAACTTAGAATTATTTTTTTGAGCATAAGAATCAATTTCTTTAGTCAAATCATTCACTTCTTTCTTAGTTTGAACATAAGAAAGAGGATTTTGGCTTGTTTCCTCAGCATAAGTAAAAAAATTTTTGTCAAGGCAACTCAAAAAAGTCCAAAGAAAAGAAAAAGAGAGAAAGAGAGAAAGAATTATTTTTACTAAACGAGAATGTTTTTGAGAAAGAAAATTGCCCAAAGATAAGCCAACAAAAATAATTAAAGGAAAAATAATCAAAGTCAAAACCCAAGGGGTTTTGTATTTAATTAAAGAAAAAAAGAGGAAATTAATCAAAGAAAAAAAGAGGAAAAAGAAAGGCAGAATTTCTTTCCTCTTCTGGAAAAAATTCTTTAAAGAAATAATTAAAGCCAAAAAGAATAATAAGAGAAGAGGAAAATTAACTGAGATAATTGTTTTTAAATAGTAAAAGAATGGTTTGTTATGACCTGTCTGAAAAGATTTGCTAAGAAGACGTTTAGGCAATAATTCTAATTTAAACAAATTAAGCCAATTTTGAAAAAAACAAGTTTGAATTAGAACAAAAAAGAAAAGACAAAAAAGAAGATTTAAAAAAACAAAAGATAGTTTGGTTTTTTTAAGAATTTGCTTAAAAGAATTTCTTGTCTTTTGAGAAAAAGGCAAAGTTATTAAGAAAGAAATCAAAAAGGATAAAAGATAAATTAAAACTGCCTCGTTTATTAAGCAAAGACAAGTTAAAGCAAACAGAGACAAAGAAAGATAAATTTTCTGAGAGGTTTTTAAATATTTCAACAAACCAATCAAAAAAACCAAGAAAAAGAAAATAAAATAAGGATAACTAATAAGAAAACGAGAATAGTAAGTCATTGTTGGCGAAAGAGCCAAAAGCAAAGAAGCAATCAAACAAGAAAAATAACCAAATTCATTAGCTAAAAAGAAAAATAAAAAAGAAGAAAAAGCACCAAAGAGAGCCGGTGCCAATCTTAAAGAAAATATGGAATCACCAAAAATCCTAAAAGGAATAGCTGCCAAAAAAAATGGCAAAAGACCATGTTGTTCAAAGTAAAAATCAACTGGTTCTCCCTGACTTATCTTTTTAACAAAGAAATACCAAGAAACCCCTTCGTCATGATGAAGAGGTCGAAGAGAAAGAGAGTAAACTCTCAAAAAGAGAGAACAAAGAAAAATTAAAAAAATAACTAAAAAAAATACTCTTTTTGACATAATCAGCAAATCTTGTATAATTTTATTATTAGCAAAATAATTCTTCTGTCAAAATGAAACAAACAATCTCTGATTTGATTTTTATCATCCTTGTTTTTCTTTTTGTCTTTTTCCTTGCTTTTTTGCTGGCTAAAATCAATAAAGGAAATTTTAACCTTAATTTGCCCCGTTAGTTCAATTGGATAGAGCGTATGGCTTCGGACCATAAGATGGGGGTTCGAGTCCCTCACGGGGCACAGCATCCAGCACTACTCTGGGCTACTGCCCAGAGTAGTGCTGGATGGGCAATTAGCAGTTGGCAATTGGCAATTAGCAATCTTATACAACCGGCAATTAGCAATTGGCAATTGGCAATTAGCTAATGTGTATTTTTCTAAAAACTCCAAAAAAAACCAATGAAAAAATCCTATCAAGTAAAAATAGGGATGGAAATTCACGCTGAGTTGAAAACCAAGAGAAAAATGTTCTGTTTTTGTCCAAATAATCCTTTTGAAGGGAAAGCTAATACCAATGTTTGTCCAATTTGTTTAGCCCATCCTGGGACCCTGCCAATTATCAATAAAAAAGCAATTGAAATGGTCATTTTAGCCAGTCAAGCTTTAAACTGCCAAATTGCCAAAATTACTAAATTTGATAGAAAGAATTATTTTTATCCAGACCTGCCAAAGGGTTACCAAATTTCTCAATACGACCTACCAATAGGTTTTAACGGTTTTTTACCATTAAAAGAGAAAAAAATAAGAATTCGCCGAATTCATCTTGAAGAAGATGCTGGCAAATTAATTCATCCACAAGGAAAAGATTATTCCTTAGTTGATTTCAATCGGGCTGGTGTACCTCTTTTAGAACTAGTCAGTGAACCAGATATTGAGAGCGCTAAAGAAGCCAAAGAATTCTGCCAAGAATTACAAAGAGTTTTTAGATATCTTGAAATTTCAGACGCTGATTTAGAAAAAGGCCAAATGCGCTGTGAAGTCAATATCAGTTTAACTAAAAACAATTCTCTGGGTACTAAAGTAGAAATAAAAAATCTTGGTTCTTTTAGGGCAGTTGAACAAGCTATAGAATATGAAATAAAAAGACAAGAAGAATTGTTAGCCAAAGGTGAAAAAATTAAACAAGAAACTAGAGGTTGGAATAAAGAAAAAGGCATCACTTATCCTCAAAGATCAAAAGAAGAAACAGCTGATTATCGTTATTTTCCTGAACCAGACCTACCTTATATTGAAACTAATTCTTTTGACTTAAAAAAAATCTCTTCGTCATTACCTGAATTACCTTGGCAAAAAAGAGAAAGATTAAAAAAGCAATTTCCTTCTCTAAAAGAAGAAGAAATAGAAATTTTGATTAGCGAACGAAAACAAGCCGAATTTTTTGAAGAGGCAGTTTCTGAAATTAAAAGTTATCTCCAAGAAGAAAAAATCGAAAAAGAAAAAATCGCTAAAACCCTGGCAAACTTTATTCTTTCTGACTTAAGAGGACTTTTAATCAAAGAAAACCAGCCATTTTCCAGTTTAAAATTTAAAGCCAAGGATTTTGCTTATCTACTTTCTCTTTTTTTAAAAGGAAAAATAAACAGCCGAATAGTTAAAGATGTTTTAAGAAAAATGTATCTTGAAGGCAAAAAGCCAGAAGATATTTTTAAAGAAGAAAAAATAACTCTGATTTCTGAAAAAGGAGATCTGGAAAAAATAGTTGAAGAAGTTATTAAAGAAAATGAAAAAGCAGTTGCTGATTATAAAAAAGGCAAAGAAAACGCTCTTCAATTTTTAGTCGGTCAAATAATGAGAAAAACAAAGGGCGGTGTCGAACCTAAAACCGCCTTAGAAGTAATTAGAGAAAAAATCCAATGAACATTTTTTATTATCTTTTAATAACTGTCTTTCTCTTTTTTCTCTTCTTTTGGTATTTCTCTGAAAGGCAAAAAAGAATAGAAAAAATAAACGAGCGTCTTTTTCAAAAAATAGACGACCTTTTTCTTCCTCAAATTAGCCAACTTCGCCAAGAATTAGACAGACGCTTGAAAGAAAATAAAGAAAATTTAGATAGAACAACAAAAATGTTTGTCTCAAATATCTCTCAATTCAGCGCTAATATCTCTAAAATTACCAATCACCTGGATCAATTAGAAAGCTCTATGAGCGAAATTAGCTCCTTTCAAGAGATCTTTAAAACACCAAAACTAAGAGGTAGATGGGGAGAAATCTCTTTAGAAAATCTCCTTTCTCAATTTCTTTCTACTGGTCAATACAAATCTCAATACACTTTTAAAAGTGGTGAAACTGTTGACGCTATTGTTAAGCTGCCAAACGGTAGAATCCTTTCAATTGATGCTAAATTTCCTTACGATTTTTTTGAAAGAATGAAAAATGAAAAAGACAAGATCAAAAAAGAGCAATTTAGAAAAAATTTTCTTTTAACTGTTAAAAAAGAAATAGATGATATTGCCAAAAAATATATTCTCCCCCAAGAAGGCACTTTGAATTTTGCTTTAATGTATATCCCTGCTGAAGCGGTCTATTATGAAATTCTTCACAATTTTAAAGAAGAAAATCTTGAAGAATATGCTAGAAAGAAAAAGGTTATTCTGGTCTCGCCAAATATGTTTTTTGCTTTTTTAAAAATCATCATCATCGCCAACCGAGATTCACAAATCAGCAAACAAATTCACAATATCTCAAAAAGATTATCTCTTTTAATCAGTGATGCTAAAAAATTAGCCGAAAGTTTTAATAAGCTTGATAAACATTTAGCAAATTCCCGTTCAGCTTTTGAAGACTCTCAAAGAAGATTAAATCTTTTCTTGGAACGCTCAGAAAAATTACTCGTTGACAACATCGAAGAAGTCCCTAAACTAGAGGAAAAAAACCAAGAAAAATAAATGGTTACACTTTTATCTAGCGAACCAAAAGAAACAGAAGCCATCGGCAAAATTTTCGGCCAAAAAATTAAAAAAAGAAAAGGACAAACAATCTTGGCTTTAATCGGCCCTTTAGGCAGTGGTAAAACAACTTTTATCAAAGGATTAGCCAAAGGATTAGGCATAAAAAAAAGAATTCTTTCACCAACTTTTTTAATTTTCAAAGAATTTAAATTGCCAGGAAGAAAATTTTATCATTTTGATTGTTACCGAATTAATTCAATCAAAGAATTAAAAGTTATCAATTTTCAAAAAATTCTCCAAGAAAAAAATTCAATTATTGCTATTGAATGGGCAGAAAAAATTTTAAAATTCTTACCAAAGAAGAATTTGCTAATTTTCAAATTTAAATACCAAGACGAAAAAATTAGAGAAATAAAAATTTTACCCTGAACCGCAATGGTTTAGGGCTTGCCCTGAACCGCAATGGTTTAGGGTTTACCCTGAACCATTACAATACAGGATAAATTCTAAAAAACGGGCTTGTAGTTCAATGGCAGAATATGGCATTCGCATTGCCAAGATGCGGGTTCGATTCCCGCCAAGTCCAC